>Ga0209347_1001133_pt1 | contig 48726 bp, 46 predicted proteins | sample AutmiccommuBRH23_FD_187382 | JGI IMG/M metagenome (GOLD analysis project Ga0209347, IMG submission 187382) | Deep subsurface microbial communities from Mt. Terri, Switzerland - Autotrophic microbial communities BRH/23 (SPAdes) (version 2) | ecosystem: Environmental > Aquatic > Deep subsurface >... | reverse complement strand
ACTAGGGATTGGGGGAAATTTGACATTTTTTCAATAAAAAAAGCCCTGTTTTCAAGGCTTGTAGAGATTTCTATATAGGCGCAAGTGTCAAAGACCCGAGTCAGCCGGGAAGGATGAACGTCTTTTGGGGAATATAAAAAAAGCTGCTGACGGTTGATTAGCAGGGTGAAAAAAGGTATAATAATGCTCAACAGGATCATGAAGATCCGGCCCCCGCTAAAAATGCGGATGTTTACTTGAATAATAACTTAAAGCCTTTCAGTAATGGCCATGAAGGTCTGTTGCCGCTGTATGCGGTTATAATATCAGATCTAAATGGCTATTATTATTTTAACGAGATAATCGGGATTGGAGTTTTTTTAATGTTTATGACCATCCCTGCTTGCGCCGGAACCGCCACTTACCTTTATCGAATAGACCCCAGGGTTAAGCTTGTAGCCATTTTTGGTTTGGTGGCCGTGGTTTCGTCCCTGTCCTCAACCATGCTATTAGCGGTGGCAGCCGTTATGATAACCGGGCTGGCCCTTATTTCCGGAATGGGCTTGGGACAGCTGCTGCGCAGGATAGCCCTGGTACTGCCTTTTACCGGGGTTATGCTGGTGCTGTTACCCTTCATGGTTCCCGGAGAGGCTTTGTTAACAATAAATCTTGGTCCTTTGACACTGAATGCGACGGATCAGGGTATAAGCAGGGCGGCCCTTCTTTCCCTGAGGGTTTTGGGCGCTGTACTGGCGGTCAATGTATTGACGGCCACCACGCCATTTTCGGAGTTGATGCAGGCCCTGAGGGCACTCAGGATTCCCGATGTGTTTGTGCAGGTTTTGGAGTTTACCGTAAGATATATTTTTGTCCTTTCGGACGAGGTCAAAAGGATGAAGCTGGCCCGGAGGTCAAGGTGTTTTCAGAGTGGAGGGAGCCTTTTTCATTTGGATACCTTCAGAACCCTGGGCAGTCTGGTGGGAGTACTCTTTGCCCGGTCCTGGGACAGGGGTGAAAGAATATACAGCGCTATGCTGGCCAGGGGCTACTCGGCTTCCTGCACTGGTGTCAGCGTCGAAAAGCCGGGCTGGATTGATTTTTGCTGGGGAGCGGCTATTCTGGGCGTGGCACTTAGCTTAAGGATTTTTGAGAGTGGTATTCAGAACGGCAGATTTTTCTAAATTAATAAATTCGGGTGGGATTGCACAATTGGCTATAATAGAGGTTGAAGATATTTATTATACTTATAGAGATGGCACTGAGGCCCTTAGGGGCCTTTCACTTTACGTTGAAAAGGGAGAAAGGGTGGCACTGCTTGGTCCTAACGGGGCTGGTAAGTCTACGCTCTTACTTCATTTTAACGGTATAAACCTTCCCCGGAAAGGAAGGGTTACCATATTGAACCGTGAAGTTAACCGTAAGACGGAAAAATGGGTTCGCTCACGGGTGGGACTGGTTTTTCAGGACCCCGATGACCAGGTGTTCTCCTCCACTGTGTGGGAAGATGTGGCCTTTGGCCCCAAAAATCTCGGACTGGACAGTAATGAGATAGAAAGAAGGGTTATGGATGCCCTGGAAGCGGTAGGCATGACCGACCACAGCGGCAAGGCGCCCTACCATCTAAGTTACGGGCAGAAAAAAAGGGTTGCCATTGCCGGAATTCTGGCCATGCTTCCGGAAATTATAGTCCTGGACGAGCCAATGGCCTTCCTGGACCCCAAGGGTAAGGAAACACTGTTGGAAATACTTAACCTTATGCATGCAAAGGGCCAAACAATAATTATCGCCACCCACGATGTTGATTTTGCTGTGGAATGGGCAGACCGAGTGATCATACTGAAGGATGGAAGAACTCTGGCCCAGGGAAACCGCGACCTGCTTAGGGACAGCGCCCTGGTGGAAGAGGCCCGCCTCCGACTTCCAGTGGTGAGCAGGGTTTTTCAGTTGGTGCCCGGGCTGAGGCACCACCCGCTGCCCCTTACCATTGCAGATGCGGCGGATATTATCAACCAAATCACCGAGGGCTGCGGCTACTATATAAAAGGAGATGGTAAGATGAGTGTGCAACATGAAATACCGGGTGCAATAAGAGGTTATACCATATGGCTGGAACCTGAGCAGCTCCACTACCACCCGGGAGGTATAGCACAGGCCCGGGCTCTTTGGGGGCCAATGATGCGGCGGGAGGGTGGCGCCGAAATACGGGGATGGATGGGATATGCTATTGGTCCCTCCGGGGAGATTCTGGAGGCGGATTTGGCCCCATCAGCGGATAATATACATAAGCTGGCCTTTTTTGTGGGAGCTGAGGGATTATACCAGCTGGTGCTGGAAAATGAGGCCGGAGTGTATTCCTCTATGCCGGGAGGCCGGTGGGAAAGGGGACCTGCGGGCTTAAACTCCGGGGCTGAGTTTGCGGTAAGGTACATCCAGCGGGCGAGGCTACCGGTACCGGTTGGGCATCATATACACGGTAGTATAAAAAGCCTGGATTCCAAAGGACTTGATATATTCTGTGAAGAATACAGGGAATATGGCCTGGGAGATAACATTGTCCTGAGGGTGCTGTATAACGGTGAGCCCCTTGCCGGATTGTCAGTGGCCGCAACCAATCACCTTTACACCGGGGACGGCTACCTCTGGCAGGGGCAGTCTGGGGATGACGGTACCATATCCTTCAGGTTTTTTGAAAAAGGCCACTGGATGTTTGCCGCAACATATACAGACCACGGTAAAAACCAGAAGGAGGAATACAGCAAAACAATCTTAATCTCCACCTTTGTGGTGGCCGGAGTGAGGTAATGGGCTCTGGTATAAAGTGGATATAATACTACTGTTATTATTTATGTCTGGGGAGGTTTATGTTGAATAGATTCAGGCTGGTGCTGGCCCTTGTCGCGGCAAAGATGGTATCATTTTTTATAAAGTTACTGGGAAAAGGCAAGGGTTCATCGCTTCCGGGAGGTATTGCCCTCAAGATTTACCCGCGCCTTATCATAGATCTGCAATCCCGAATCAAACTGGGCGTTATCATGGTAACCGGCACCAATGGAAAAACCACCACCAACAACATGATTGCCAGGGTTCTGGAGGGGAGCGGGCGCCGGGTACTTATAAACAGGGAGGGGGCAAATCTCATTAACGGCATTGCCTCGGCCTTTGCCAGGGAAATAGACATACTGGGCCGGAGATTCCCCGATTATGCCTGCCTGGAGGTTGACGAGGCGGCATTTCCAGGGGTGACTGCCCAGGTGCGGCCACGTTACGTGGTTGTAACCAACTTTTTCAGAGATCAGCTTGACAGGTATGGTGAGCTGGACCGGACTGTTTCCCTGGTTCGCAACACCCTGAAAGGAATGGAGGGCACCAGGCTCATTTTAAATGCCGACGACCCCCTGGTGGCACAACTGGCCAGGAGTACCGGTCTGCAGTCAATTTTTTACGGAGTCGCCGAGCATGAAGGTGTTTCCCTTCAGGGATCTGCTGCCAGAGAGGCAAAGTTTTGCCCTTTTTGCGGCCTGGAGCTGACCTACCGCTACTATCAATACAGCCAGTTGGGGTCATACAGGTGCCAGGGCTGCAGTTTTTCCCGCCCTGATCCGGATGTAGAGGGAACAGCCCCCCGGGCTGATGGCGCCGTTACCTCCTGCCAGGTAAGGTTCAGACAGGGTTCGATCGTTCCCCTGGGCATTCCGGTTTACGGTGTATATAATCTTTACAATGCTCTGGCGGCGTATTCCGCATCTCTCCTACTCAATGTGGATCCACGCAGGATTGCCGATTTACTGCAGGGGTACAGGCCTGCCACCGGAAGGATGGAGAGGTTTAATTATAATGGAAAGCCGGTTTTCCTGAATCTGGTTAAAAACCCCACTGGATTCAACGAGGCTCTGGGAGGGCTGGTGAAACTGGCCGACAGGCAGATAGACGTACTTATTGCCATAAATGATAATGATGCCGACGGAAAGGACATATCATGGCTGTGGGACGTAGATTTTGAGGTACTTTCAGATTGTCAGGAAAACTTCCGGGAATTTGTCTGTTCGGGGCAAAGGGCGGAAGAGATGGCGCTCAGGCTGAAATACGCCGGAATACTGGAATCAAGGCTGACGGTGGTAGGTAACTTTAGAGAAGCGGTGAAAAGGGTGCTGGGTGGCCAGGCGGACAAATCATATGTGCTGGCCACATACACAGCCCTATGGCCGGTAGAAAGGATATTGAGCGGATATGCTGAGAGGGATCAGGCCCAAGCTGACCGTTTGCCACATGTATCCTGATCTCTTAAATCTTTATGGAGACAGGGGAAATATCATGGCCTTCACCAGGCGCTGCCAGTGGAGAGATATACAGGTGGAGATACAGCAGGTCAATATTGGGGAGATAGTCAGTTTTGAGCAGATGGATTTGGTTTTTTTGGGCGGTGGGTCAGACCGCGAGCAAAATCTCATGGCGGCTGATCTGATGGAAAAATCCGGGAACCTGAAGGAGGCCATCGAGGGAGGCCTGGTGGTGCTGGCCATCTGCGGCGGCTATCAGCTTTTAGGAAAATACTACAGGACCATCACCGGGGAGGTAATACCCGGGCTTGATATATTGGACCTTTATACCGAGGGCGGTCAAACCCGGCTCATAGGCAATGTGGCGGTGGAGGTTGAGCTTGGTGGTGTAAGGCAAAGGGTCACCGGTTTTGAAAACCATTCCGGCCGCACGCACTTGGGAAACCTGGAAGCTTTAGGATCAGTGCTGGCCGGTCATGGAAACAACGGTGAGGATAAAATGGAGGGAGCCCGGTACAGGAATGTGCTTTGCACTTATCTGCACGGACCTTTTCTGCCCAAAAACCCATTTGTTACCGATTATCTCATATCCTGTTCTCTAAAAAGAAAATACAGGGATATTCTTCTGGAACCCCTGGATGACAGTATTGAAAATTCAGCAAACCAGGTTATGCTGGACCGCCTTCTTGGATCATGACATAATTATCCGGTTTGGCCTGGTTTTATGCGGCCCTTTTTGTCATCCTTGTTTTTAAAGGGAGCCAGGCTGTTGAAAATCACTTCACCATTCACCATGGTCAGCTTTACATTCAGATCCTCGTCCAATAAGACAATATCTGCATCCATTCCAGGGGCCAGGGCCCCTTTTAAACTTTCTTTGCCTAAAAGTCGGGCCGGGTTAAGGCTGGCCATGCGAATAGCCTCATAAAGAGGTATTTCAGCCATTTTTACCATGTTTTTAACCGCATCGATCATGGTAAGTGAGCTTCCTGCCATTGAGCCATTGGGCAGGGTTATTTTTTTGCCCTCCATGAAAACCTTCCGACCGTTAAATGTATACTCGCCATCCGGCATTCCGGCGGCAGAAATGGCATCGGTGGCCAGGGTCAAGCCCCTTTTGCCTTTCACCGATCCAAGCAGCTTCAGCATGGAGGGGTGCAGGTGATGGCCATCGGCAATAATTTCAGCGTTGATGTCCTTGTTTGCCAGTACTGCGCCCACCAGGCCGGGCTCCCTGTGGTGAAGGGGTGCCGAGGCGTTGAACAGGTGTACGGCATGTTTTACCCCGGCCTTAAAGGATGACAGAGCTATTTCATAGGTGGCCTCGGAGTGTCCCGCTGCCACAATTATACCTTCCCGGGCCAACGTCTGTATCATTTCTGTGCAGCCCGGCAGCTCCGGAGCCAGGGTAACCATTCTTAACGACCCCTCACAAAGGGATAAAAAATCCACCATTTCTTTAATGTTTACATCCCTCAGGTAAGAGGGGTTAATGGCCCCTGATCTTGCCGGGTTGATGTAAGGCCCCTCCATATGGGCGCCAATTAGCTGGGCACCTTCCGAATTCCTCAGTGTAAGAGCGTTTATTATGGAAAGGGCTTTTTCCAGCTTATTTTTAGGGGCGGGGGCCACGGTGGCCAAAAAAGAGGTTGTGCCTCCCTTAGCGTGGAAGGCCGCTATCTCTCTGATTGAATTGGAAGAGCAGTCCAGTGTTTCGTAGCCGTTTCCTCCATGAACATGCAAATCAATAAACCCCGGAGCTATAAATAAGCCCTCAGCGTCAATCTTAACGCAATCCTGGTCGCAGGGGTCGTCGCAGCAGCATTTTTGCTTCTCTTTTTTTAATGAAACAACTGGTGGGGCTCCCGGACGGGGCCTGCCAATGGAGCAGGAGATACCGGTATAGAGATTTTCAGGCCTCAATGCACCCGGCACAGCCAGCTTTCCCCTTGTAACCAGCAGGCCGGTATTGGGAACCGTGCCGCTGGAAGTAACCAGTTGTCCGCCACAAATCATGTAGTCAATCATTATATCTCACCTTAATTGAACAATTAAAAGAATAATTATATGTGTTAAATTTGCTATATAAATAACAAAATCCTTTTATCCAAAGGAAGAAGTTTATGTGACTCGCTATAAATGTTTATATATAGAAATACAGGGTAATAATATAGATAATCGCGATTAAATCACTTTTCCTTTCTTCCCCACCCGCCTTTACAAAGGCGGGATTTTTATTTTTGCAAGGATAAAAATCCCGTTTGGGGGATACAATACTAACACTGCATAAGGCAGTAAACCAGCCTCCTAAATCTCTCTTAATACCCCACGATGCCGTGGGGCCTTTTTTTTCAAGGGTTACAGGTTTTGCATAACGGCTTTATGCCAATTTTTATGCCAATACGCCTCTAATCTCTTAAACATTTTCATCGTTTTATTATTTTTAATCAGTTGCTTTTTAATCGTGTTGACTTCTACCTCCAATATCCTTATAATTATCCTGAAATCAACACAACTACGGTTTCCTGAATCGAGAACGATAGGGAAGCAACAGCCTTTAGAGGGCTGGGGCTTCCCTTTTTTGTTTAGCCGGAAGGGGGCGTTAATCAGCGACACTCAATAACAATGGTGCTTTTCGGTGGCAGGTGGGGGCTTTTATGTTTTTTAGTGGCGGGCCTTACCGCAGGTAAGGAAAGGAAGTAAGACTTGTTGGCTGAATCCGAGGGTTTAAGCGGCGAAAGCGAGAAGGTTGGCGATGAGGAATCGAGGGAAGAAGCCGGCACTTACGAGGCCGGGATTCTTATAAAAAAAGACGGCGAGGGTGAATTCGTAGTATTTACGCCACCTTCAGGGTTTCCGGAAGTCGTGCAACGGTATTTGGTGGGATTGGCCAGGACCGGCACACAGAGATCCGCATGTATCCAGGCCAGAATCGGGTATAAATGGCCGTATGTTTGGCGGGAAGAAGTAAAAGGGTTTGAGGATGCAGAAGCCAGGGCCAGGGAATATCATACCGACTATTTAGAGCAGATCCTTTTTGAGAAGGTAAAGAATAACCCGACGCTGCTTATATTCGCGCTGAAAGGCGGGAAACCGGAAAAGTACAAAGATTTGCCACCGCAAACAGCCTTCCAGAATAAGGGAGTAACAGTTGTTTTTAACGTCCCACGTCCACAAAAACAGGCCGAAATCTCCAGTGATACTATTGAAATCTCAACAGAATTGAGCGGAAAAATCGGATAGTATTAAGGAAGGCCGGGCCGGGGGTAGGGGGGGTACAATCGACCGACCTTCTCGAAAAATAATTAGAGTCCCTACTGCCACAAATATTTTCAATCAAAAATACCTGGAAATAAATGGTTCAGAACGGCCTTACCGCAGGTAAGGAAAACTTTTAATCCCTTACAGCCCGGCCTCGTTAATTACCGTTGTTTGCTGGCTTCTGCCGATGGGGTAGGTATTACCGACCCCATCTCTCATCCTCTCCGGAAGCCTGGAAACTGCATCTTTGTTGAGAATATGAGAATCCTTACAGTAGGTAAGGAAACTTTAAGCGCCGGAAATTAAAAATAAAATTGTAGTGCCTTTACTTATTTATTTTGGGAATTAAACTGAAACTAAGGCCCGCTGTGGCAGGATCGGTTTTGAACTTTGTTTAATTCCCCCTGAGATACCGGCGGGATTAAAGCCTGTTGCGCCAACAGCCCCCGATTTTATGGAATCGGTGACGCTTGGAGATCCAACAGGCAAGGAACCTGCTGCGTCGGCAGCCTCTGATATCCGGAATCAGGGACGCCCGAAGATCCAGCAGGTTCCTTTTATTGCTGGCACCTATTACGCCGTTACCGGCACCATCAACGCCGATGTGGTGTGGGCGGGCTGTTGTTCATATATGGCAGTAAGACGAAGGAAATAAAGTAAGGCGTTGAGGCCCTGCTGCGAGGTCAGGCTTTTTTATTTTGAAACAAATTGCAGCGAATAATTGATATCACCTATGATATCATATATAATGTCATTAAGAGGTGGGGCTTAGTGAGCAGTAGAAAAAAACTGATTGAAAAACTAAAGAAAGCCAAATATGCAGACTTCGATGAAATTGACCTCTTACTGAAACAACTTGGATTTAAAGTGCGGAATAACGGTAGTCATTATACCTACACGAAACCGCCTTATACGATAGGTATAGTCAGGAGAAGTGGTAAGCCTGTAAAGAATGTGTACCTGGAAAATCTTAAAGATCTACTCGAACAGATGGGGCTATAGGTCCCATCTAAAAGCCAATAGATAAGGAGTGAGTCAAGTATGAGCCAAGAAATTAGTAATCGCAAGGAGATGGATTACTACCTTAAGCTGGCCTATCCTTTTACGGTTCGACCGGACCTCAATGACGGCGGTTATATTGTTGAGTTCCCGGACCTGCGCTATTGTGTGGGGACCGGGGATACTGTCGAAGAAGCTATAGACGACGCAATGATCGCTAAAAGCGAGTGGATAAAGGCATCCTATGATGACGGCATGACTATTCCGGAACCTGGAGATAGTGAAGAGTATAATGGCCGCATCTCTCTGAGGATTCCCAAAAGCCTCCACAGGATGGTTGCCGAGACGGCTAAGAAGGAGGGCGTCAGTGCCAATCAGTTTTTATCGCATCTGATAAGCATGGGTATAGGCAAAAAAACGCTTTAAACCATATTACGTGGTGGTTGTCCGTCACGGCGGCCTTCCAGAATCGCTTGTGGCGGTCAATCTTAGAGGGCCGCCTATAGATTCTTCGTGCCAGCGTAGTAATGCCATTATAATCCATGAGAACGCCATTCTAAGCCAATAACGGGGGCGGATACAGTTTAAACCACTCAAATAGCCGCTGTTGACCAATGTTTATGCCATTTTGCTTCAACAGCTTGGCAAGATCCCCCACCAGGATCGTAGTTTTTGAAGCCGAAACGCTGTCAGCAAACAACACCTTGGGCTTGTCCTGCTCAACTTTGCCCTCAAGGGCTTTTCTTCTTGCCCGTTCCTCTTTAAGATCCGTTGCCAACCTTATAATAGTATCGGGGTTCAGTAAAACCTCTTCCGTCATTTGCGGGGTAAGGTAGCCGCTATGTTTTCTTATGGCCGGAAGGACTTCATGTGTAACCCACCGCTTAAATTGTTTGGCCTCCGGTTTTCTGCTTCCCAGGATAAGGGAATAAAGACCGGCCTCATTAACAATCGCCATTTCTTGAGGGCCGCCAGGGGTGTAAATTAAACTTACCCCCTTTTCATCCTCGTCAAGCCTTTCGAGAGCCATTCGGCTGTTGGTGTGTTCCAGCACATCACAAACATCCTTTGCCACAAACCATGGCTCACCGTCTTTAATCTCTGTCCGAACCTGGATACCGTTGTAATCAAATAGGTTTGACATTTATTTACAGCTCCATTTCAGGAAAAAATTAAAATTGTACCGGGTAGTTATTTGATAATTAAAACCGCTAGGCCAGTAAAAATAAGGCTTGGCGGGTTTATTTTTTATGCCAGTTTGTATGCCAGTATGCCAATTTTTATGCCTGTATAAAAGGGAGAAAGTAAACTCGTTCAGCACTGGAAGGGAGTATTGAAAAGCTCGGAAGGCTTGGCAGCCGGACATTATAAAACATTAAGGGATTAGTAGGAAACGGTTAATTCGACATTAAACAACAATAAGTACGCGCTCTCCTAAATCTCTCTTAATACCCCGCTGACCGGCGGGGCCTTTTTTTGCAAAAGTGTGGTAACATCCGCCTGTATTACATCAAGAAGGAAGCTTGGGCATGGGCTGGAAAAAACCACTACCACGCCCGGGGGAAGGGATCTTATTTGAACGCACGCAGAACATTAAAGTGATAAGGCCCAAATCATTTATGAACATAGTCCGGGTTTGCTTAGGGAATTGCGAAAACCTGGCCTTCACCGGTGCCGTATACCCTGTACCTTCTTGTTAGAGTAGCACCTGTAACACCTGTGACAATTTTCAACATTGCGGTATTATCCTCATGTATCATAGAAATGTCGGCAAGGCGGTAATTCTTTCTCAGCATGGTTGTGATCAGGTATTCAATCATATACGATTCCAGACCCCTGTGCCGGTATTGGGGTAGGACTCCCAGTATTGCAGCCCGGACCGATTTGGGGGAATCGTTCATGGAAAGGCTGCAGGGTAAAAATAGAGCGATTCCGGCTGGTATTCCCCTGTACCATACCGTTATCATCAGGTCAGCATCGGCGGAGGAAGAGCAGAAATTGAGCAGGGCTGCCGATTCTCCGGTGGTGAGAGGAATATAGCCCCAGTTGGCGGACATTGTCCCGTTAAACATGTCCCTGACCAGGGGTGCCTCCTCCGCGGTATTATAAGTATTTATCTTCTTTATAGCCACATCAGATATCTTTCGGACCTTTCCGGCCACCCTGGCTATTCTTTCGGGAATTCCCATCTCAGTCCGCCAACTGAATGCAAGTAAATCGGTGTGCTTGACCAGTCCCGAAATTTCCATCAGTTGGCGGTAATACGGCGGATTATGAGGCAGAATTGTCTGACTATCCTGTTCATGCCCTTCAATTAGAAGGCCCACCTGTTGGTTGGTATTAAAGGTTGCCGGGCCGATCATTTTAGTGACGCCATTTTTCAACAGCCACCGGCATATGGTGTTAAGCAACTGTGAAGCAGCTTCCGCATCGTTTTCACATTCAAAGCAGCCGAAAAAACCGATATCTTTCCGGGGGTTAAGAGTATCAATAATGGCCGCGGCCCTGCCGACCGGTATCCTGTCCCTGTAGGCTAAAAAATAATCTGTTTTAAGATGAAGGTGTACCGGATTTGCGGCCGGATCATAATTAGCCTTCAGATCGGGCTGGGGTTTTTTCCGGCTTTTCCGGTAACCTGATAGCAATCCCGGTAATTGGATAAAGGCGTCCATGTCACGGCTGCTTTGAACCTTCTTAACTTCCAAAGGCAAAACAATCAACCCATTTCTGTGGTATATAGACAGGATATGTTCTGGCGGACACCTTTGCTCCAGGATATAGGAAATTATGCTGAGAATTCAGTGAGGAAGGTTACTTCCGAAGGGCGACGCCCCTTGCTTAATATAAAGGATTTTAATGTCCTCTTGTGGAAAGATATCGATTGAGGAGAGTGATTTTTTTGACCCAGAAAAAGTTACAGGGGCCGGCCCTTATTGCGGCTGCTATACTGGCCTGGGCACTGCTGCTATGGTTTTTTAGTATTAATAATCCCAGTTTCCTGCCTATAGCCAGGGCTATTTTTATAGTGCTTATTCTACCCCAGGCAGTAACCGAGTGGATAAAGATGAAGGCGCTGATCGGTCCGGATAAAATATCCTATTTAAGATGGGGCCTTAGTGTGGTTGCCCTGGCCGCCTGGTACTTCATGGTCAGGGGATGAATAAGAGATAAATGGTCAAAGCCCCCGAATACAATGCCGGGGGCTTTGAAGAAATCAATGGGACTTTTAAAATTTAAAGAAATTACCTACTGCCAGTCCGGAACCCACTGCAACCAGGACTCCCACCAGTACCCAAATCAGATCTTTTCGTACTCTTTCGGCAACAACTTCAATGTTGTCATTACGGGGGATTTCCTGTAAAACCTGCTTCTGCCTGGACAAATTTGCAACCTCCTTGTATATTGTGTTTAAGACAATTCCCATTTGAATCTATCTGTTAATATACCATAAATCAGGGCCATTGTATCGGTATTTTTACGGTGTCCCGGGGGGACTCGTCACCGGAGGTGTTCCAGAACACCTCAAGGGTACCGTTTCCTTTTGCCGGGGGGGTAAAGGTAAGGTGTATTTCAAAGTCGTTCCTTCCTGCGGTTCTTGGGGGTGCGGCCGAGCCCTCGGCTATTTTTTTGCCATTCTCCTCCAGCAGTTGGGCCTTAACGCTGCCTTCGCTAATCCTGGCGCTGCCTTTAATCAGCAGGGGAACTCCTGATATCTGCCCCGCTACGGGATGAGTTACCCAGATGGCCGGCTGATGCACTTTCTCAATATTTCTATTGAAAGGTTGGCCGTAAAGCCCCACATGCCCCCACCAGTCCATGGCCCGACCGTCTGACCTGCCTTCCACCTGGAATGAAACCTCCCGGATTTGTGGGAATTCGGTAAGCGTATTGACTATACTCTGAATGCCTAGGGCCTCTCCGGTCGATCCAACACCGGCCTTAAGAACCTCTGAGGAAAAATTTACGGTGGCCAGGCCTTCTTTTATAGTTATGCCCAGGAGCCTGGTATCGGCAGGCAGAATCCTATGGGCTCCCGGGGTTTTGGGTTCTCCCCCGATAAGTTCACTGATAGCTGATCCGGGGCCGTCATCATTGGAGGGGACACTGTGTATTTCCCTTACCAGGTAAGCGTCACTGCCGGTTATTTTCACGTAGTATATGGCTAAATTCATTGACAGCTTCTTGTCTTCAGCCTTTTTTATATCCGGGGTGGTCTGAGGAGACTCGCCGGATCCGTTGGAATACAGCCAATAAGCCAGAAAGACAATGGATAGCACCACCAGCCACGTAAATTTATTCTTGATGAAACTGCACCTCCTTTTTCCACAAGAGGGTAAAAACAGTAATGATCTTTAAAACAAAAAAAGCAGGCGTACTATGCCTGCTTTTATAAAGTTTTAGTGGGTTACGCGTCCGTTAGAATTTTCTTCGGTCTCCTCCATAATTCTGTCAACGGACTTCTTATAAACGGCTGAAATCACACCAATGCCCCCACATATTACCAGTGCATAGTAGAAAAAAGTAAAATCAATATTAAATCCGTTCATCAGAAAAGCCTCCCCCTAAAAATAGGAATTTTTCACCTGGAGCTTGTTTTCGATCTCTATCCTTTTTTACATAATATTATTGCATATTTTAACCGGTTAGGGAAGAGGGTAATGTTCAAGTACTCACATCTGTTCTCTGAAAGTCTGCTGGAACTGTTCCAGAGTCATTCTGATACTGCGGGGTTTACTCCCCTCAAATCCTCCCACAATTCCCCGTCTTTCCATTATGTCAACAAGCCTTGCAGCCCTGGAGTATCCAATATGGAGTCTGCGCTGTAGTAAGGAAATGGAGGCCGTGCCGCTTTCAATAAATATTCTGACTGCCTGAACCAGCAGATCATCATTATCCTCCTCCTCGTTTGAGTTTTTGTCTTCGGCCGGGGGCGCGGTGAGAACCTGATCGTCGTAAACAGGCTGGGCCTGATCTTTAAGGTGATCAACCAGACACTCAACCTCCGAGTCCGAAAGATATGCTCCCTGAAGCCTTACCGGCTTGGCGGCGCCCACCGGGAAAAATAACATATCGCCTCTGCCCAGAAGTTTTTCAGCCCCCCCCATGTCCAGTATTGTACGGGAATCCACAAGAGAAGAGACCGCAAAGGATATTCTCGACGGTATATTTGCTTTGATCAGGCCGGTGATGACATCAACCGAGGGCCTCTGGGTGGCTATCACCAGGTGAAGCCCGGCAGCCCTGGCCATTTGGGCCAGGCGGCAGATGGAGTCTTCAACATCGGCGGGGGCCACCATCATCAGGTCGGCCAGTTCATCTATGATAATAACGATATATGGGAGTGGCAGTTTATTTTCAGCGGAGTTATTACAACTTTTATTGTATCTCCCGATGTCCCGGACCCCCGCCGATGCAAACAGTTCATAACGGCGCTCCATTTCCTTCACAGCCCAGCGCAGGGTTCCGGCGGCTTTCTTGGCGTCGGTCACCACGGGTGAAATCAGGTGGGGTATGCCGTTATAAGTTGTCAATTCCACCATTTTGGGGTCCACCATCAGGAGTTTTACTTCGTCCGGGGTAGCCTTGAAGAGTATGCTTGCTATGAGTGTGTTTATGCATACGCTTTTTCCAGCCCCGGTGGCGCCGGCCACCAGAAGGTGAGGCATTTTTCCAAGGTCCGCCACCACAGGGGTTCCGGCTATATCCTTACCCAGAGATACCGACAGCTTTGACTGGGAGTTAGTAAACTCCTTACTTTCAATCAGGTCCCTGAGGGTTACCGGTGAAATCTCCCTGTTGGGAACTTCAATGCCAACTGCAGCTTTACCAGGTATAGGCGCCTCTATGCGCACCCCGGGGGCAGCCAGATTCAGGGCTATATCGTCGGCCAGTCCCACAATCCGGCTGACCTTAATCCCCGGCGGGGGCTGTATTTCATAACGTGTTATGGCTGGCCCCACTGAAACTCCGGTGACCTTGGCCATGATGCCAAAACTTTCCAGGGTGGTCTCCAAAAGACGGGCCTTTTCTGATATTTCCTTATCCGAAACCTCATTTGTTGTCTTTTCCGGGATTTTTAAAAGACTGATCGGGGGTAGGCGGTAAATTCGACCGTCGGCCAGGGACATTGGGGGTATGTCGGGAATGTCCGCCCGTACCCTGGAATTTTTCTTCTTCTGACCTGAGGTATCTTCCATTGCCGATGAGGGGGCTGTTTCCAGCGTGGCCGCTAATTCTGCCGATCTGTCTTTGGGGGCGCCGCTGATAGCAACTGTGTTCCGGTTATCCTCGTCTACCTGGGGCTCAACATCTTCAAAGAGAAAGTTAAAGACCCATTTCCATATACTGCTGCCGGCTTTCCGGGCTCTCAGGGCGGCAAGGAAACCAAGTTGGGCCATGGTATAACCGGTAATCAGTATCAGGGACACCAGGGATAGGGAGGCTAAAATTATATAGGACCCCACAGTTCCAAAACAAGCAGTCAGGGCATAGTTCAGGCCGGCTCCGGTAATTCCCCCGCCCTTGCCCTTAAAGCCGTAGTCGTAAAGGGTGTCCCTGGGTGCATCCATGTGGGCCAGTGCAAGGAATACCAGGCCCAGTATCACAAAGCCTACGGCCCGGGGTGTCATCCTGAAGGATCCCTTCTCCTTTATCAGTTTGACACCCAGTAGGGCCAGGGAAATTATAATCAGATACCGGTTTTCGCCTGCCAGTATAGCCAGGCCCCGGCTCAAAAGAGATCCCACAGCGCCAAGGGCATCGGTAAAAAGACTGGCTGTGCCCAGTGAAGCCAGTGTTATTAAGGCTATACCCGCTATTTCATAGGCCAAGTTGTTATCTGTCCTGCCGTTGGGCGGGTTGGAATTTTTCACCGTTATTTTTCTTTTACTCCGGGATGACATGACTTTCTCCCTTACAATATTTCGATGGCTGCTGGAAAGGTAACTTATGGCACAACATCCGACAAATATATCTAAAAAATGAGTTTATACATTACTGAGCTTACCATAAAAAGGGCTTCAGAGCAAGTATAGGGCAGGTTTCCAGGTTTTAAGAAGCGGTAAGCTGTAAGCTATAAGCTATAAGCTTTATTAAAACACAGAGGGAATGGTGCCGCATTAGCGGGGTCTGACTTGAGCATAGTTTCCTATAGAATAAAATCGCCCTGGCGGGCGATTCAGCATTCAGCATTTAGTTGTCAGAAGTCAGCAATCAGACAGTCTGGCCGCAAGCAGGCGGCCACCAGGGATTATGAAAACTAACCACCGGGACATTGTTGCCAAAAAGCTTATAGCTTATAGCTTACTGCTTACAGCTATTTGCAGGCGTTTCTTCTCCTCATGTAAAAGGCTGATATACCAGCGATAATCAATATCAAGCTGATAATCTGGGCGACCCTTATGGGACCCAGCATCAGGCTGTCTGTCCTGAGCCCCTCAATTACAAAACGTCCGGCTGAATAAAGAATCAAATACAGCAGCGAAACCTCACCGGAAATTTTTTGCCTGGGCCAGTAATAGATCAAAAAAAGGAAGACTCCAAAATCCCAGGCTGATTCATAGAGGAAGGTTGGATTGTAAAAGCGCCCGTCTATATACATCTGATCTTTGATGAAGTTCGGGAAATGCCTGATAAATTCCAGGGATACTGCCCCGCCGTGGGCTTCCTGATTGATAAAGTTTCCCCACCTGCCGATGGCCTGGCCCAGTATAAGACTGGGTGCCAGGATGTCTGCGGTATTCCAGAGGTGCAGTCCGTGTTTTCTAACGTACCAGAGCCCGGCCAGCACTCCCCCCAGTATCCCGCCGTGTATGGCAAGCCCCCCCTGCCATATGGCCAGTACGCTTAAGGGATCATAGCTGTACTCGGACCATGTAAAAATAACATAGTACAAACGGGCCCCTATTATGGCTGAAGGGATGATTAAGGTTATTATATTAATTATGTGTTCCGGATTCATTCCTACCCGGGTCGCCCGTCTGTATGCCAAAATCGTTCCGGTCATAAAAGCTGCGGTCATAATAATTCCGTACCATCTTACGTGAAAGGGACCGGCCTCAAAGGCTATCGGATCGATCATTTATATACACCTCCGGGTTATTGTTTGCTCACCATTTATCTATTTATTCTAAAAGGTAATGAAAATATTGTCATCATTGGATTAGAATGCCCGGTAGACAGTTGAAAAAAAACCGGGCCTATTTAAAGGACCGGCTTTCATATCAGGATATTTTTTGAACCACTTCATGTTTTGCCTTTTTATTGATCAGCTCTTCTGAATAATCGGTGGAAATCATGTATAGATTCACCCATAACTCATGCTCATTAGGCTTGCCATCCAATTCCTTGGACACTTCCCGGAATTTTTTTTCCACCCTGTCCTTAAAGGCGGAAAAATCAATCAGCAGCTCTATTAAGTCCTTCTGGCTGTACGACAGGCCTTCTCTAATAGGTTTGGCCATGGCTTTACCCCCTAAATATTATTAACAAAAAATGTCACTGCAGTTATTATATTAATTATGGTAAAAAATGTTAAGAGGCATATATTGTCTATTTTATTTTTCTATTGTTGTAAAAAGTAAATAAGGAGGCTGAAGTTAGCCTCCTTATTATATCTAAATTTTAAAATTCTTACCTGAATCCGAACTGGTTTGCCTGGTATGGGGAGTAACCAAAACCGCTTCCGCTGATGCCTTGCTGGGTTGTAAACTGTGGGGTTGACAGGGGAACATTTTGGATACCCTGTGTATAGATGTTGGTCCCCAAGGGCTGTTGGGTGCTGGTAGCAAATTGGCTGGTTCCGATATTGGACAATGACTGGCTGCCAAGCCCCATTTGGCTTCCCGTTCCGAATGCATTGGCGCTGTAGCCCTGAGTGTAAAGGGGCATTTGGGAAGTTATCGCGCTGAGGTTAAGGTTTGGAATCTGGGTCATTTGAGCTGTTCCTTGCCCAAAAGTTCCGTATTGGCCACCAAACACTCCGGTCCCGGGCAGTTGGCTGGTGAGAGAATAGGCTCCGGGAATAACACCAGTGGTTTGCAACGTTCTCTGTACCGGTAGCACCTGGCTTACGATTTGCTGAGTGATGTTCGAAATCTGGTTTACTTCCTGGCTCAGCTGGTTGGCAGCCTGCTGAATTCTTCTCAGCCCCTGGGATGCCATGAATTCTTTTTGAGTCATCTGCTGGAGCTGAATAGCGTTGGTCTGCTCGGACTGCTGAAGTTGGTTGCAGACCTGGCTGATGCCGCTAATCTCCTGCTGAAGTCTCTGAAGCTGTTGCTGTAGTTGTACAACTTGGTCCATAAATTTTTACCCCCTTGGATAAATATTTTTTTGCGCCTTCCGGCTTCCGAAAATTAGTATTTGCCGTTAGGGGATGCTTATGCAGGTAATTATAGGTAATAATCAACAAGTTTTGTTATTATTTTGTAACCGAATAGAGGTCAATAAGCCCAAAGCTGGAAATCGTCACATTTTGGATGCCTGGGCCGTGGGCTATTCTCACCATGCTGTGATTTATAGGCAATACTGGAATATCATCCTGTATTATGCTTTCAGCCTGACTGTATAGTAAGGCTCTGGACTTGTCATCGGAAACCCTTCGGGCAGTTACAAGAAATACATCCAATTTATTGTTTGCATAGCCCGATGTATTGACACCGTACTCAATCTGAGATGAGGATAGAAGAGTATGAATAAAATTGTCGGGATCTCCGTTGTCTCCGGTCCAGCCATATAAAAACATGTCTCCTGTCTTTACACGGATGGCTTCCTTATGAGCATCCCATGGTCTGGATTCGATGGTCACCCGTATACCCGCGGGCTCCAACTGCCTTTTTATTTCTTCGGCCAGCGCTGTTCCTCCCGGTGGGCAGTATCTTCTGCTATCCTGGTAAGTTACCAGAGTCAGGTTAATCCCGTTGTGATATCCTTCCCTGGACAGTATTCTGCGGGTTTGGTCTGGATTATATTTAACAAAATTATAATTTTTAACCGAGGAAATTGGTGGTGGTACAATACTGGCGGCGGGTATGCCGTCTCCTTCCAATACTTCGGCCACAATCTTTTCCCTGTCCAGCCCACCGGCCACAGCATTCCTCAGAAATTTATTGTTAAAGGGCGGTTTATCGGTATAAAAGCCAAGATAACTTATATCCAGGCCCGGCGTTGAAATTATATTCATGCCGGCGGCACGTATTCTGTCGTTGTTTTCCTTTTTTGGACTTATTATAATATCGGCTTTTTTTTCCAATAAATACTTGGTCCGCATGGAGGGGTCCGGCACAGCTTTGAAAGTGATCCTGCTGGTAGGAGCAGGCCCTTTACGGTAACGGGGATTAGGCTGCAGTACTATTGTATTTTTGTCCTGCTGTTTTAATAAAAAGGGACCGGTGCCCGAAGGGTGCTTCCAGAAATTATCACCGTATTTTTTTAGTGCCGACGGGCTTACCACCGGCGCTCCGAAGGGTAGGGCCAGATTTTTTATAAAAGGGGCGAAGGGATGTTTTAAGATAATAGATATGGTGTATCTTTCCTCGGTTTCAATTGATGAGACAGGGCCAAAAATAAAGGAGGAATATGGTTGACTGCCCTGCAGATTCATAGACCTGGACATGCTGGCCTGAACTGCCTCGGCGTCACAGGGTGTGCCGTCGCTGAACTGTATTCCGGGCTTAAGATAAAAGGTCCAGCGTTTTCCGTCTTCCGATACATCCCAGCTGTCGGCAATACATGGCTCGGGTTCCAGTGTTATTGGATTTAATTTTACAAGCCCCTCATATACTCCGGAAATAGGAAGTGCATTATCATATAATGAATTTTTAGCAGGATCAAGATTATCCGGCAGACTTCCCTGGAGTATTGCTATTTCACTCTTGTCTGGAGCATTCCAGCCTGTACTTGCCCTGGATAGAATAAGAAGTCCAATAAGGATGGCGACAATGATAAGATGTTTATTGCGCAAAATACGAACCCCCTTGCTGCATGATAAATATGTTATTAAAGGTAAATAAAGTTAATTCCTTCCCATAAAAAAAATTCTGCTTTAAAAAGAAATTTTATTTACAAAATGAGTTGAAGGGGATTATATTTGGTAAGAAAGTAAGGGTTAGTTTTTGGGGTTAATAAAGCTTAAAGCTTATAGCTTACAGCTTTTTTAAAGAAAGAGGTGTCCAAAATTGAATATAAGGTTCGGACCTGCTGGTAATTCAGCCTCGTTTTACGGGGAAGGATATAAAAGCTCTCTGGACATGCCCGGGTGGCTGCAAAAAAAAGGTCTAAATGCCTATGAGTATCAGTGTAGCCGCGGTGTCAATATAGGGGAGGAGAGCGCCCGCAAGCTGGGGCAATTGGCCTCTGAAAACGGCATTAGCCTAAGTATACACGCGCCATATTACATAAATTTGGCTGCTGCTGAACCGGATTTAAGGGAGAAAACCAGAAATCATATGATGAAGTCTCTGTGGGCTGCCCGGTGGATGGGTGCAAGGGTGGTGGTTTTTCATCCAGGGTCCGGTAAGAAGGACAGCCGGAACGATTCCCTGAAAAGGGCCAGATTATTTTTGGAGGATATTTCAAAACAGGCGTTGGATGAAGGATTCGGGGATATCTTCCTGGCACCGGAAACCATGGGCAAGAAGAGTTTGCTGGGAAGCCTGGATGAGGTTCTGGATTTGTGCTGCGTGAATTTAAATATCATACCGGCCATTGATTTCGGGCACCTGCATTCTATCAGCCAGGGCGGGCTGGTGGAGGAAGAAAAGTTTTCCTTTGTGTTTGAAAGGGTGGAATCGGTCTTGGGCAAAGGCGCCTTTAAAAGGATGCATATTCACTTCAGCCCTGTGGAGTACACCGCGGCGGGGGAAAAGAGGCATCGTACCACCAGAGATACAGGGTTTGGCCCCGATTTTACTCCTCTGGCCCGGCAGCTAGTCAGGCATTCTGCAGAGTTTACAGTTATTTGCGAGTCCGATGGCCTTCAGGCCGAGGATGCTCTGATATATAAATCCATTTATGAAAGGGTGGCCGCAAAATAAGTCGACAGTCGTGGGCCGTCAGACGTCAGAAACAGTATATGTGTGAATTGTGGTCTTCTGAAGACTAACGACCGACGATCGACGGGGGTATCCGCCCCTTCTTTAGTTCTGGACGAGGAAACGGTTATTTCTGAAGGTGCGGATACCCCTTTGTTTTTACTCAGTGAACCTCAATGTCTTGGCCGCCGTACCTGCTTAGTATTCCAGATGCTTCCTGGGACCTGTTGTCATCACAGCGTACCGACACAAGTACATTACCCTGGGTTACCCTATCCTGATAAAACTTAGCTCTTTCAGCCGGTATACCATAATCGGCAAGGCCCCCTGCCAGTCCCCCGGTGGCTGCCCCGGTAAGAAGTCCCGCAATGGGGCCGGCTGCCAGAAGCGGCCCTATTCCCGGTATGGCCAGTGCCCCGGCGCCAGCCGCCAGTCCCGCCAGGCCACCAAGCACGCCACCGGTACTGACCCCGTCACTCACAGGATCGCCTCCGGTGAATCTGGTGTTGTATTTGTTGGTATCTCCGCCTTTGTCATCTTTGGCAAGAACTGAGATGTCCTTTTCAAAACCTTTGCTTCTCAAATCCCCTATTGCTTTTTCCGCGTTATCGCGGTTGTTGAAAGTGCCTATTACTTTTTTGGACACTTTTACCCCTCCTTTGAAATAAGTGAAATTCTATCATATATTTCCTCGGGGAGGATAAAACTATACAGGATTGAAGCCATTTAAATTTAGCGGATGAAGTTAAAAAAATGTTGTCTTTACTGTCATTCTGTATATAATTATATCTGTATGTTTTAGCACAGGAGGAATGAATATGCTGCCCACGCCCAAAAAATTCTTTCTCACCGCTGCCAGCGCCGAGGGAAATAGTAGCTTAACAGCCTTTGACAATGCGTTATTGGCAGGGCGAATAGGGAATATCAACCTTCTCCGGGTGAGTAGCATCCTGCCCCCCGGGGCCGAACTCGACAGCGATCTGATTATACCTCCGGGATCCCTTGTCCCCACCGCTTATGGTTATATCATCAGCCAGGAGCCCGGGCAGCTTATTGCAGCTGCTGTGGGTGTGGGTTTTTCGAAGGATGCTTTCGGTGTCATCATGGAGCATTCCTGTAAGGGTTCCAGAGAGGATGCCCACAATGAGATTGAAAGAATGCTGAAAGAGGCTTTCGAGACTCGTGGTATGGAGTTGGTGGAACTTAAAATTGCCGCCACCGAGCACAGGGTTGAAAAAATAGGTTGTGCACTTGCGGCCGTTCCAATGTGGTACTAAGATCGGGGCAGCTGCAATAGCTAATAACAATATGTTTGGGGGAAATTAGTTTTGAATCTATGGGTGACCGAATATCAAAGTGAAAATCTAACCATTGGATGCCGGGTGAAAAAAACGCTATACCGTGAAAAAACCCAGTTCCAGGATATTATGATTGCTGAAACAATGCAGTTTGGAAGGATGCTGCTGCTGGATGGTATTATTCAGACCACTATTGCTGACGAATTTGTATACCATGAAATGATTACCCATGTGGGTCTGAATACTCTGGACAAACCTCGCCGTGTTCTGGTTATAGGTGGGGGAGATGGAGGCTCGGTAAGGGAAATACTGAAACATAAAACCGTTGAAAAGGTGACACTGGTTGAGATTGACGGAAAGGTTATAGAATCGGCAAAAGAGTTTTTGCCTGAAATTAGTTGCGGGCTGGACGACCCCAGGGCAGAGGTAATTGTTGATGATGGCATAAAGCATGTAAAGGAAAATCCGAATACCTACGACATGATCATTGTGGATTCCACCGATCCCATAGGTCCGGCAGTGGGGCTTTTTGGCGCTGATTTTTACAGTGATGTGTACAAAGCCCTCACCGAAAACGGCCTGTTTGTGGCCCAGACCGAGTCGCCCTTTTATAATAGAAATCTGATACCCAGAATAATAGGGGATGTTCGATCCATCTTCCCCGCAACCAGGCTTTTTTTGGCCAGTATACCCACCTACCCCGGGGGATTGTGGTCTTTTACCATGGGCAGCAAGAAATATGACCCTCTGAAAGTGGATATTAACAGCATACAGAAAATGGAAACCAGATACTACAACCCGGAAATTCACAGAGCTTCATTTATTTTGCCGGAGTTCGTCAAAGAACTGGTAAAATAAAATTACTAATTCGGAGGCGGCAGCCGGCCGCCTCTTTTTCATTTCAATAGAAAGGGGAGCAAAATTGTATACTGAAATTTTCAGTGGATTCATGGGCAGCAGTGATGATTACCAGGAATCCCGGGCCGTCATTCTGGGGGCGCCCATGGACCAGACGGTAAGTTTCAGGAGCGGGACAAGGAGCGGGCCCAGGCAGATACGCAGTGTCAGTGAGGTTTTGGAAGAATACAGCCCCCGCCTGGACAGGGATCTTGCCGAGTTTGCCTATACTGATCTTGGAGATATATTAATAGTGCCCGGAAAACTGGAAGAGAACCTGGAAAGGATCGAAAAGTCGGTGGATAAGGTCCTTCGGGACGGTAAACTTTTGATCATGCTGGGCGGAGAGCATCTGGTCACCCTCCCGGCGGTGAAGTGCGCCGCCAGCCTGCACTCCGAACTTTCGGTCATTCACTTTGATGCCCATGCCGACCTCAGGGAGCAGTATCTGGGTATGAGCCTTTCCCACGCCACCGTTATGCGGAGGATTTCTGAACTAATTGGCAGCGACAAACTCTTTCAGTTCGGTATCAGATCAGGCACCAGAGAGGAATTTGCATTTGCCAGATCGTGTACGAACATTTATCCCAATATAAATACCGATGATATTCGAAGGGTTGCCCAGGGTCTTAACGGCAGACCGGTTTACATTTCCCTGGACATTGATGTGCTTGATCCCGCCTATGCTCCCGGAACTGGTACCCCTGAGCCGGGGGGTTGCAATCCCGAACAGTTGTTTTCAGCCTTGGAAGCTCTGTCAGGCCTGAATGTAGTGGGTTTTGATCTGGTGGAGGTGTGTCCCCCCTATGACCAGTCGGATCGCACGGCAATTATGGCGGCCAAGCTGGTTAGAGAGGCTATACTGCTTTTTTCGGACAGGGATGTATAAACAATTCTCCGACTTAATCCGACTTAAATAGAAAGAAAATGCTCCGGTTGGTTCCGGAGCATTTTTGCTGCATGTATTTTAATGGTGCTGGTCACCCATATTTTCATACTTGGTGGTGGCCAGGGTAATATCCTTGGCGGTGCCACTTACCAGCATGGCTATAACGGCTGCACTCAGAGCAATGCCCAGAGCTATTAAAATTTCTGTTCCCACCCTAAACTCTCCTCCCCTTTTTTAATTAAGAATAAACCATGCCAAAAAAAAAGGCAAGTCCTATGTGTATTCTCCATAATATTGTACAGCACAGGGAATATTTACTCTTAATATTTCAAAACCGGCCATAGCAAAATAAATATATGAAATACATCAGATTTATTATATACGGCCTTCTCGGATGGGCTCTGGAAATAGTCTATACAGGAGTGGGATCGGCCTTGCGGGGAGACCTGCGGCTGGTGGCCGTCACCTATCTATGGATGTTTCCCATTTACGGACTGGCAATTTTCATGGAGCCGGTGCATGATAAGATACGGTCATGGCCGTGGGTTTTACGGGGGATTGTATGGGTTTTGATAATCTGGGCAATAGAATATTTAACCGGGGGTGCCATCAGGCAGGTGACCGGGGTAAGTCCCTGGGACTACACGGGGAGTTCCAGGTGGGAGGTCGACGGCCTAATCCGTTTGGACATGGCGCCCTTCTGGTTTGTCACAGGTTTTCTCTTTGAGAGACTCCATGATCTGCTTGAAAGGAGGTTGCGGGTTTAAAATCAGATCCTTTTGTGCTTGTTTTTCATAGCTATTTTATCCGCGTTCAAATACTGCCGTGTTTAGACAATTTTGACGTCAAAATTTCCTGTGGATAACCTGTTGATAATTATTGACATAGGACTTCAGACTTACGAATATATGTGCGCTTTTTGATGAAAGGGGGTTGTGGATAATTTCTCAATCTGATATCCTTATTTTTAGTTTTTGGTGAAATTTTTGGTATGTACGTGAAAATTATGTCGGGGGTGAAAAGGGTGGATGTCTTTTCCCACGGATTGTGGGGAGGGCTGGTATTGGGTCGTCAGGGAGGCTATTCTCTGGCTGCCGCCTTCGGGATGATGCCCGATATACTTGCCTTCGGGCCACATTTGCTGATAAGCCTGTGCAGAAAGAAGTTGGTGAAGGGTAAGCCAAAAGCAAGGGACTTTGGAATTGGGGTGCAACGTTTATATAATATCACCCATAGTTTCATTACCAGCGGGATTATTTTTACCGTACTTTTTTTTGTTGACAGGAGTATTGCTTATTTATTCCTGGCCTGGCCTCTCCATATAATTTTTGATATACCCACTCACAGGAAGGATTTTTTTCCCACCAAATTTTTATATCCCCTTAGCTCCTTCCACTTTGATGGGGTTGAATGGTCAAATAAGTACATAATGACGGGGAATTTGCTTCTACTGCTGGGATCTTATATCTGGTTTTATTATAAATGAGGGGGAATATTAAATGGATTTGCAAACCTTGATTTATCAAAAAGAGGGTAACGTAGCCATTGTCACTTTGAACAGGCCCCAGGCATTCAACTGCATGAACGAAGAAATGTGGTCCGAAATGTCTATTGTGCAGGAGCGCATTGAGGATGATGATGATATCAGGGCAGTGGTTATAAGGGCTGCCGGAGATAAATTCAGCGCCGGAATAGATATATCTCTTCTGGGAAAGCACAATTCCCAATATATTTTTAAGACTCTTAACAGAACGCAAAATATTTTTACCCGCTGGGAAGTAATGAACCCTCCTGTCATTTGTGCCATAAAGGGGATTTGTTTTGGTGCCGCAACCGAGCTGGCTCTGGCCTGCGACATCAGGATTGCTGCTAAGGATGCGGTATTCGGGCTGCAGGAGGTTAACTTCGGGCTTTCCCCGGACGTGGGGGGAAGCCAGAGGCTTACCCGGACCGTGGGACCCAGTCAGGCTAAAAGAATAATACTGGCCTGCGAAAAAATAGATGCCAAAGAGGCATTAAGAATAGGTCTGGCTGATAAGCTTTGTGAGGTTGATGACCTGGAGGCGCAAGCTATGTCGCTGGCCCAAAGGATAGCCGAAAAGCCTCCGGTGGCCGTGAGATTTGCCAAGAAAGCCATCAATGTGGCTATGGAAAGTTCACTTCAGGCCGGCTTGCTCTATGAGCAGGCTCAGTCCGTGTACTGTTTTCAGACTGAAGATATGAAAGAGGCGGTGTCTGCTTTTTTTGAAAAAAGAAAACCCCAGTTCAAGGGCAGGTAAAAATATGTCGTGAAGGTAAGCTTGAATTATAAAAATTGTACAAAGACAGAGGGACACTATTATTTGAGTGTCCCCTTCCTATCGAACCAGCAGGCAGGAAAAATTAACTTGCTGGTCGAATCCTTGCCATATTATGACATGAGGGGGCATCATTTTGGATACGGCTACCTTTCTAGAATTCATGTCGGTGCAAAGGCACGATTTTTTAAACCATTTGCAGGTTATATCCGGTCTTGTACAATTAAACAAGGTGGACAGGGTAAGGGAATACATCAACCAGGTTAGCCTGGAGGTGGAAAGGCTCAGCAGGGTAGGCCACCTGCATGTGCCGGAGGTGGCAGCGGCATTGCTGATCGGTCATTTTATAGCCAGCAAGCACCAGGTGGAGGTCATTTATGAAATAAGCACCAACCTTAAGACTTGTTCCATACCAGGCAAAATTCTGGCAGAGGTGGTGGAGGAGGTTTTTGATCAATCCCTGGAATGCCTTGTTCCTCCAGGTGTCTCCAACCGTACGCTGAAGATTTGTCTTACTGAAACAGAAAAAAAATATTTATTCAGGGTTTTTTCTCCGGACCCCTCCCACAGGGAAGTGGAGAGTGTTCATTCCCGGCTAACCCTGATTGGAAACAAATTGACTCCCTACGGGGGTAAGGTAGGCATCGTTGTTACCGGGGGCGGAGGAGAAATATTTGTGGTTTTTCCCCGGAATCTGCCTGATTAGTGCAATATTCGCACATAATATAGCTATAGTCTGCCGGCGGGCGGTCGGCATGGTCAGATGCCTGAAAAGATAGGAGATTCTATGTTTTACGACAAGGCAAAAATTTATGTCAAGGGTGGCGACGGAGGTAATGGATCTATGGCCTTCCGAAGGGAGAAATACGTTCCCGAAGGAGGCCCCTGGGGTGGTGACGGCGGTAAGGGCGGAGATCTTGTTTTTATCGCCGACGAAGGCTTACGTACCCTGGTTGATTTCAGGTATCAGATGCATTATAAGGCTGATCGGGGCCAACATGGCATGGGTAAAAATATGCATGGCCGCACCGGTAAGGACCTGGTTCTTAGAGTTCCGGTGGGTACCGTGGTAAAAGACGCGGAAAGCGGACAGTTTATCGGTGACATCACCGAGGCCGGTCAGAGTCTTGTGGTGGTCCGGGGAGGCCGGGGAGGCCGGGGGAACACCAGATTCGCCACCAACACCAACAAAGCTCCAAAGTTGGCCGAAAAGGGAGAGCCCGGTGAGGAGCGCTGGATCAGCCTTGAGCTGAAACTCTTAGCCGATGTGGGGCTGGTGGGGATGCCCAATGCCGGAAAATCCAGCCTTATTGCCAGGATTTCCGCAGCCAGGCCTAAAATTGCCGATTATCCCTTTACAACCATAGTACCCAACCTGGGCATGGTCAGGGTGGATGAAGGTAATAGTTTTGTGGTGGCAGACATTCCGGGTCTAATCGAGGGAGCCCATGCCGGAACCGGGCTGGGCCACGAATTCTTAAGGCATGTGGAAAGAACCCGTGTGCTGGTACACCTGGTGGATGTATCCGGTTCCGATAATAAGGATCCGATTAAAGATTTTAATACCATAAACCGTGAACTGGAACTGTATAAGCCAGAGCTGTTGGAAAGACCCATGCTGGTTGCCGCCAATAAAATTGATGCTCCGGGTTCTGGAGAAAATCTGGAGGTTTTAGAAAAGGAACTGAGTGAGAGGTACGAAGTATTTCCAATTTCCGCCCTGACCGGAGAAGGGGTTGACAGGCTTGTGATCAGGCTTTCCCGGCTTTTGGAAAGCATCCCTGCAAGAGAGCCGGAAACAGGGGAGCAGAATATAGCCGAGGTACACAGACCCGAACCCAGGTTTACAATTGAAAAGCATGAAGGCATTTTCACCGTGGGGGGTAAAGAAATTGAACGCCATGTAGCCATGACAGATTTGGATAATGAAGAGGGGTTAAGCCGGTTTCAGAGAATAATGTTAATAATGGGTATTGATAAGGCGCTTCGCCAGGCCGGGGCAAAAAATGGCGATATAGTCAAAATAAGAAATTTTGACTTTGAGTACTCAGAATAGCTAAAGCGAACAAACGGGTTTACTAAAAGGCATCCAAAGGGATGCTTTTTTTGATATATGAAGCTCAATGAAAAGACAATTTTGGCTTCTGTCTCCTGAATTACGGACTGCCGTCAGGGCGTTTTTTATTTGGGATTCTTTGGTTTTTCATGTTATAATTAGTTTTAATCTAATATTTGAGCGAGGGAATATGAGGGTAAGATCAGATTTGGTAAACGCCGGGAAAATTGTGGTAAAAGTAGGCTCAAGTTCTCTGATATACCAGAGTGGAAAGCCAAATATTACCAGGATGGAATCCCTGGCCAGGGAGCTTTCCGACCTGAATAACCGGGGAATGGATGTTATACTTGTTACCTCGGGCGCGCAGGGGGTGGGCTTTAACCGCCTGGGCTTTACCAGGCGCCCCAAAAATATACCGGAAAGACAGGCTGCCGCAGCTGTGGGGCAGGGAATGCTCATGCATATGTATGAAAAATTATTTGCTGAGTATGGTGTGACAGTAGGGCAGGTACTGCTGACCAAGGAGGACTTTTCCGACCGCAGGAGGTTCCTTAATGCCCGGAACACCCTCTATTCACTGATGAACCTTAAAGTTATTCCTATTATAAATGAAAACGATACAGTGGCAGTAGATGAAATAAAGCTGGGCGATAATGACACCCTGGCCGCTCTGGTGGGGGGGCTGGTGGATGCAGATGTGCTTGTGCTTCTTTCAGATGTCGATGGCCTGTACTCCGGAGACCCACGTTCAACCAGTGATGCCGGGTTAATTTCCGAGGTTAGGGAGATTACCAGTGATATGGAGAGAATTGCCGGGGGGGCGGGCAGTAGTGTGGGGACCGGAGGAATGGTAACCAAACTGCAGGCCGCAAAGATTGCCATGCACTCCGGGGCCGTGATGGTACTGGGCAATGCCTCCCATAAAGACGTGGTTCGCAGAATAATGGCCGGTGAGGATATTGGAACGGCTTTTTGGCCCCTGGAAAAGTTGGATAACAAAAAAAGGTGGATAGCCTATAGCTCTTCAATACAGGGTAAAATATTTGTGGATGAGGGAGCCGCCAGGGCTATTCTGGAAAGTGGGAAAAGCCTTCTATCTTCCGGAGTTACCTCTGTTGAGGGTTGCTTCGAATTGGGGAACACGGTTTCTGTTATTGATTCTCAGGGTAGGGAAATTGCCAGGGGTATAGTAAATTATGGAGCCCGGGATATTGAAAAGATAATGGGAAGACATTCCCATGAGATTAAAAAAATACTGGGACACCAGGACTACACAGAGGTAATACACAGAAACAATCTGGTTTCCAGCTTGTGAATGAGGAGGAAGAAAAATTGATTGAACAGGAAGTCCGGATCAAGGCACAAAAGGCCCGGGAGGCCGCCAGGGTGATGGCGGGGCTGTCTGAAAGCCAGAAAAACCTAGCTCTTTTAAATATGGCCGAGGCTTTGTTGAGAAGTACCCCTGTCATTATGGAAGCCAATGAAATAGACGTTAAGGCCGGACGTGAGAAGGGTCTTGCCAGGTCAATGATCGACAGACTGATGCTGACTCCTGAAAGGTTAAGAGACATGGCGGAGGGGCTCAAAGAGGTGGCTCGCCTTTCGGACCCGGTGGGTGAGGTTGAATCCATGTGGTTAAGACCCAGTGGCATTCAGGTTGGTAAAATAAGGGTTCCCCTTGGGGTCATTGGTATAATATACGAGTCAAGTCCCAATGTAACAGTTGATGCCGCCGGATTATGCGTTAAGACCGGAAACGCTGTTTTGCTTCGGGGTGGAAGTAAGGCAATAAATTCTAACAGGACTATTGCAGATATAATCTCTGCAGCTGTGGTAAAAGGTGGACTGCCTGAGGGAGCGGTCCAACTTATTGAGAATACCGACCGTGCCGCAGTTAATGTAATGATAAAGATGAGAGATTTCATTGATGTAATCATACCACGGGGTGGGGCCGGTCTTATTCAAACGGTGGTGCAGAACGCCACCGTTCCGGTGATAGAGACAGGAGTTGGTAACTGTCATGTTTATGTGGACAGCGAGGGTGATCTGGAAAAGGCTGAGAAAATAGTGATTAATGCCAAGTGTCAGAGGCCCGGAGTCTGCAATGCCATGGAGACACTGCTGGTGCATCGTGCCGTGGCGGGACGGTTTCTGCCTGGTATACTTGGGAAACTCCGGGACATGGGCGTTGAAATCAGGGGAGACGATGAAACAAGGGCCCTTGCCGACTGGGTCTTACCAGCCGGCGAGGAGGACTGGGCCACCGAGTACCTGGATTTGATCATGGCCGTAAAGTTGGTGGAAAGTCAGGATGAGGCCATGGAACATATCTACAGGTATGGGACCAGGCATTCTGAGGCCATAATTACCGAGAATTATAGTAAGGCCCGCCGTTTCATGAAAGAGGTGGACGCTGCCGCTGTTTACGTCAATGCCTCTACAAGGTTTACAGATGGTCATCAGTTTGGATTCGGGGCGGAAATAGGTATTTCCACTCAGAAAATGCATGCCCGGGGACCCATAGGGCTTAAAGAGCTGACTACATATAAATATATAATATTTGGTGATGGGCAGGTCCGGTCTTAATATCTAATTTGTCTGTAGTGACAACAAATTCGCAACTGACAAGCATAGCCGTGAATATAATGTTAACGGGTGCTGTGTATGAATAATTGTTTTAATTGCGGCTGCAGCCTGGAAGGTGAAATCGCCGTACAGCATGCGGATTGGGATGGCTGGCTCTGTATAAGATGTCTGGTCAGCTTGCTGGGGGTTTCATCAAGGCACAGTTGACAGGCCGGGTTTATGAAACCCCGGTCTGTTTTCATGTTAAAATATATACTAATAAGAGGTTTACGGAGGTTCTTTATGCCTGATGTATGGACCCACCTGATATGCGGGCGCGAGGTTTTGGCCTCGGTTGAAGAGCGCTTCAGAAAGCTGGCCAACTCTGAAATAAAGCTTTACTATTTTGGCTGCCAGGGACCAGACTTCTTCTTTTACTATAATTTTCTGCCCTGGGTGGGCGATAAGCTTGGAATGGCTCTGGGAAACAGAATTCATCATGAAAAGTGCGGACTCTTTTTCAGGGAGTCTTTAAAATATCTTAAAAAAACCCCGCATATAAAAACAACTGTTTACCTCATGGCACTTATATGCCATTGGTGTCTGGACCGTACAACCCACCCTTATATAAATTATATCTCCGGTGTTTATCAGGGGGAGGGAGGTCAGGAGAAGGTATTCAACAATCATAAGAGGGTGGAGGCTGCCATTGACGCTCTTATGGCCAAAAGGATTTTAAATATAGATGTTAAAAGGGTTCCTGTACATAATGAAATATTTGTGGGGGACTGCCTGCCCGGGGAGATTCTTTCTTTTTACCAGCATATACTTCCGCTGGTTCACCGGGAATATTATGAAAAGCTGGAAGGCCCGGACTTTCTCAATAAGTCATACAGGGATATGATAACCGCTCTCAAAATTCTTCACGACCCGCGGGGTATTAAAAGGACGATGGCTGCGGCCTATGACACCTTTAGCATGCATTTGAACAACATGAGGTATTATTTTTACAGATCTCCGGAGGATAACGGGGAGCCCTACCTGAATGAAAAAAAATGTCCATGGTGTCACCCCATGGACTCCGACGAAATGTACACCTACAGTTTCCCGGAATTGTTCTCTAGAAGCGTCATGGAGTCTGTGGAGCTGATTAATCTCTCCATGGGTTTTATCAGTGGGGAAGTTGGTGAGATGGAGATAGAACAAGCGATAACGGACATTTCTCACTCCACGGGGAAGCCCGATATAGACATTAGACCCATGCTGCATTTTGGGCCGGTGTTAGATGGGGGCTAAACTCTATGTCAGGGGATTCTCCAACGCCGCCTTTCGACCCTTTTGCACATCAACACGCGCCAAAATGAGCCCCCCGGCCAGGAAAAATATAAACAGAGACAAAATTCCGAACCTGCTGGAACCGGAGGCCTGGCTGGCCACCCCAAAGATAAAAGGGCCGAATATAGCCGCGAATTTACTGGTGATTGCCATAAACCCAAAGAACTCAGAGGATTTGGAGGAAGGTACCATGGAAGCGTAAAGAGACCGGCTAATGGCCTGTGTTCCTCCCTGGACAGTTCCCACCATGGCCGCCAATATCCAGAAATGGAGTGCGGAACTCATAAAGTAAGCCAGGGCGATGATTGTAGTATAAATAGTTATGCCGGTAAATATAGCCTTTTTGGGGCCGACGGCCAGGGCCAACCGACCGAAGATTAGGGAGAAGGGAAAGGCTACAAACTGAGTTAGCAAGAGTGCCCCTATCAGGTGGGTCATGCCGATACCCACATCTCTTCCATAAATTGTAGCCATTAAAATGATGGTGCTTACACCATCGTTGTAAAGCCAGAATGCCAGGAGAAATTTGGAAAGCTCCCGGTATTTGCGTATTTCTCTTAAGGTATTGCGGAGTCTTCCGAAACCTAGCTTAACGACTTCAAGACTTATCCGGGATTGTTCTTTATCCTTTATATGTTTGAATACAGGCAGTGAAAAGAGAAACCACCACAGGGCAACGGATAAAAATGCGGCTCTGGTTGCCCAAAGGGAGTCCGGGATAAAAAAGGCCCTCGGAAACATAATCATAGCCATGTTTACCGCCAGCAAAAGGCCACCGCCCAGGTAGCCCAGGGCATATCCCTTTGCAGAGAGGTAATCCACCTGGCCCGGCCCTGCAACCCTGGAGAGAAGGGAGTCATAGAATACATTGGCGCAGTAGAAACCAATAGCTCCCATCATGTATAGCACAGAGCACATCAAATAGTTTCCCTTGCCAACAAAAAATAAAAGGGCGGTTCCTGTTACGCCCAGATAGACGAAAAACCTCATAAACTTAATTCTGGCGGTTGACTGGTCTGCTATGGCCCCCAGTATCGGCGCAAGAATGGCCACAGAGAGCATTGTCAGCGATTGGGTATATGCCCAGAAGGAAGATGCCTGCGGATCCCCTGCCGACGCCACATCCCTGTAGAAAATAGGTAGCACTGCCGCCATAATTGTACATGCAAAGGCTGAATTGGCCCAGTCGTACATAACCCAGGCAGTGGCCTTTTTGTCCATTTTACCATACATTCTGACCACCATAACCTTTCTTTTATCAATAAAAAGGCATTACTCACCCAGAGCATCTATTTCAAGCTTGGCCAGACCTTCGCGGTGCCGCAGACAATCAATCTCCGGGCATGAAGGATTCATCCATCATGGGATTGAGGATAATCTTCTCAGTAGTCCGAATAGTATCTTTAAAAAAATATAAAACAAATATATACATCTCAGAGTCTATTATATATTGGAAAGTATGAAATCCAACAGAGATTTAACAAAAAAATAAAAAGGCTGTTTTTTACAGCCCCGGTTAAACCATTTTGAACAGCCATTTTTTTGATGTAGGTTCCATTTTCCTTTTTTCCACCAGAGGATCATACCATTCCTTTAAGTAGGGCAGCCCCTCGGGTACAATAGTTTCAAGCTTGAAGCGCTTTATTGGGTATACGCACTGCCGCCTCTTAATTGTTTCAACTGTAATGTTCAGGACGTCACCCCCCTGGCAATGGACAGTACATTTGTTAATAAAATGTTAAGAGTGTGTTAGGAATTTATTATATTTTTGTTATGACTCGAAGTCAATAATGATTTAGAGGAAAATAATGACAGCAGGTAGAATATATGACTGCTAAAGGGGGTGCAGGGGCTGAAGGAAACATTGATAAGGATACTTGAACAACTGGATCGCATAGATCAGCGTCTTATACACCAGGGGGATTTAATTTGCGCTTTGCAGCACAGCTCCGAGGTGGCCAAGGCCGAAAGGGAGGCAATGATGCTTGCCCTGGCCCGTTCTGGGGGGCAGATGGCGGAAATGAACAGAATGACAGAGAATATTTCAAAAAGAATCTGTACGCTGGCCTCGGTGCAGGAGGCTATAAAAGAAAATCTGAAGGATCAGTCGTTGGACATTACACTATTGAAAAAAGTAATTTCTATGTAACTATTCTCTGGAGAGGCAGACAATATCCGCCGCCGGCAGCTGACACAGGATGGGTTTTAAAGTTAAGCATCAAAAAGGCTGTATAAATTACCTGCGGCCTTTTTGATCTTTTTATAAGAAAAATATGGGTACGGGCAGGCCTGTGAAGTGAATGGATTAAAATCATTTTGAGGGACAGACCTTGTTAAGGCTCTGTTGGCCATATGTTCCGGTATATTAAAGAATGTTAAGGAATTGTTTAGTTGTTTAATTGTTTGTAAAGTTATTGTTAAGTTGGCTCTAATTAAAACGGTTATTTGGTAGAATATATGCAGAGATTTTATCATCGGGAGGTACACAATGTCGATTTCCTATGAGCAGGTGTTCTTTTACGCTTTTGGAGGCCTGGGAATATTCCTGTTCGGTATCAAGTACATGTCCGAAGGTCTACAGAACACGGCCGGAAAACGATTAAGAATGTTCCTGGAAAAGGGCACAAAGACACCGCTGCGGGGAGTCATTACCGGAGCGCTGGTAACGGCTCTGATTCAAAGCAGCAGTGGCACAACTGTTCTTACGGTGGGGTTGGTCAACGCCGGTCTGCTTTCCCTGCGGCAGGCCATCGGTGTTATTATGGGGGCTAATATCGGCACAACCATGACAGCCTATTTAATCGGCTTTAAACTGGAAAAATACGCACTGCCCATCATCGCTGTGGGTGTATTGATGCTATTCTTCATAAAGAATAAGAAAATCGCTAATCTTGGTCAAATATTGTTTGGATTCGGAATGCTATTCTATGGTATGGAAACTATGAGTAAGGGTTTGAAACCCTTAAAAGACTTGGATTTTTTTGTAAATATGATGGCCAATGTTGAACACAACGCCTTGCTAGGGGTGGCAATTGGCACTGTTTTTACTGTGTTGGTTCAGAGTAGCAGTGCCACCATAGGAGTGCTGCAGGGACTGGCCGAGCAGGGTGCGGTAACGTACTCTCAGGCGGTTCCCATTCTGTTTGGAGATAACATTGGCACCACCATAACCGCTTTGCTGGCCGCCATTGGAACCACTGTGGCCGCAAGGCGCGCGGCTCTGACTCACACGTTATTTAATATTAGCGGCACTGTTATTTTCCTTCCCCTGTTTATACTTGGAATTTTTCCCGAGTTTATAAAGCTGGTCACAAACCATTTATTTGTATTCCTGCCGGGTTTTGTTGGAACCTGGGAAACATTGAATATTAAAATGAAAATAGCCCAGACCCATGGAATGTTCAATATAACCAACACTTTAATACAGCTGCCATTTGTCTCTTTGCTGGCCTGGACCGTGACCAAACTTGTACCTGGTAAGGATGCTCAATTCTTAATGGAACCGCGCTTCTTAGAACCACGACTCCTAAGTAATCCGTCGGTGGCACTGGGACAGGCCAAGCAGGAAATACTACGGATGGGCAGGCACTCAAGGGAGTTTTTCAGCCAGTCTGTGCAGTTTTTCTTTAATCCGGGAAGTAAAGACTTGAACCCCATGTACCTTGAGCAAAAAGAGGAATTGATTAACAGGCTTGAATCCAATATTACAGATTACGTGGTTAAGTTGTCAGCTGATAAAAAAATGTCCGAGGAGCAGTCTAATTACGCATCTACCCTGCTTCAAGCCACCGGTGACCTTGAGCGTATCGGTGATCACGCGGATAATATTGTGGAGATGGCTATTTACAGTAAAGAAAACAACGTAGCTTTTTCCGAGGAGGCTCAGGCCAGTATTCGATCAATGGCTGAACTTACCGAAGAAACACTTGGTATGGCTCTGAACGCCATGGAAAACGGTGACCATTCACTTGCCAGAAAGGTTATAAAAAATGAGGTTATTATTGATAATCTTGAAAGGGAATTTCGCTACGGCCATATTATGCGATTAAATGAGGGAGTCTGCGCCGGTTCTGAAGGACCAGTATTTTTGGATATGCTAAGTAATATGGAACGAATCGGTGACCATGCGGTAAATATTGCGGAATATGTGCTGGGAGATATGGGAGCCATAGAAAGGCAAAAAGTGAAGATGGCCAGTAAGGCAATAGCCATGGAAGAAAGCCTATAGTTAATGCTTTCTTCCCGGTATTCAGAGAATCAGGGCGTCAGACGTTTAGGACGAGAACCCGAACTAAAACGAAACAGGTAGAAAAAGATTGAAGCTCCATAGCCCGGGAAGTGGCGACTCCATAAAACCTCCGATTGCCTCTCTATGAAACGTCCCTTCTTGCTTCCCACCCGTAATTTTATTTAGCTGACTAAGCAGTTATATACTATAATATAATATGTATAATTAAAGGAAATTAAAGGCTAGAATTTAAGTCCCAGGGGCGGTTAGCTGGAAATAAGTGGAGGCATTATATTGGTAGAGAATATTGTCAAAAAGGAAATTAACAAGAATTACAAATGGACAGTTTTATCTTGCACAACATTAGGGACATTACTGATGTCTTTAAGCGGAACTATGATGTTTGTAGCCTTACCTGTAATCACCATAGATTTAAACACCAGTATGGAGCAAGTAGCCTGGACCCTTATCATATATACATTAACGGTTACAGTATTTGTGCCGTCCATCGGACGCGTGGCAGACATGTATGGCCGTAAGCGTTTATACATTCTTGGCATGGTAATTTTTACTGTCGGGTCTTTCTTGTGTGGAGTCAGCAATAACTGCATCCAGCTTATAGCTGCCCGGTTTATTCAGGCAATTGGCGGTTCATTTATACTGGCTAACGGAACAGCAATACTGACTGACACTTTTCCGAGCCAGGAACTGGGAAGGGCATTAGGGCTTAGTGTGGCCACATTCTCTCTGGGAATGATTTTAGGCCCTACCATAGGGGGCCTTCTAACTTCATATAGCTGGCGGTGGATATTTTTCTTTAATATTCCCACGGGTGTACTGGGAATAGTCTGGGCGGTTACTCACTTGCGTGAAATTGTAAAGCCAAAGCGTAAGGAGAAATTTGATTGGGCTGGTACAACAACATTTACCGTGGGGCTATTTTCAATATTAATGGCAGTGACAACCGGACACATTTGGGGTTGGCTTTCTCCTAATATCATTTTCCTCAGTACAGCGGGGATTATACTAATAACCGCATTTATACTTATCGAAAACAATATTGAAAATCCTATGTTGGATTTAACACTTTTTAAAACGCGTTTCCTGGCAGCCGCCCTGACGTCAAATTTTTTTAACGGCCTGACCCAGGGGTCGGTCATATTTTTACTCACTTTTTATTTTCAGAGTATCCGTGGATTTCTTCCTGTTCATACTGGTGTTCTTTTAATTCCCTTTGCCATATCCATGCTGATATTGTCGCCAATCAGCGGATTGTTGTCAGACCGTTTTGGATCAAGGGAACTAAGCTCTTTGGGCTTTCTCATACGAGCGGTAGGCTTTTTTGGCCTTGGTCATATAGGTTTTGAAACATCTGTTCACCTGATAATTGCTTACACGATAATTATAGGTATTGGCACAGGCCTTTATATTTCCCCGAATTCCAGCTCAATTATGAGTGCTGTGCAGCCTCAGCGCAGAGGAATTGCCGCCGGAACGCGGGTTATGATGAATAACGCGGGAATGGTCGGTAGCATAGCCATAAGTACCGCTATGACCGGCGCATCCAACCTTGATGGAGCTTCCAATTCAGGATTTTTATATGGCGTGCAACATGCTTTTATTTTATTCTTCTTTATTAGTCTGCTTGGCGCGTCAGTCTCTTATATAAGAGGCAACATTGTTCATCAGAAAAGCTCTAACTGTTAACCTGATTTGTGCCTTTCCAGATCACTTTTTGACAAGCACAGACGTTCAGAAGGCTATCTCATAAACCTTTGGGATAGCCTTTTCTGTTAAAGAGGGTTTTTTTCTGGGGTTAGCTGGTTAAGGAAAGCCGTTATGCTTGTCCAGTATTCGGGGCTGAAGAATATGGTGTTGTGATCGGCCCCGGTTATCATTTGCAATGTGTGCGGACCGCCCCAACTTTCCACCAACTGTCGGGAATGCCGGGGAGGAATGACTCTGTCTTCGGTTGCCGCCAACGCCAGTAGCGGAACAGTAATGAACGGTGCCCGGGATAGGGAGTCAAAAGGATGTTTTGATAAAAGGGAAACAGGAGCAAGGGGCAACCTGGATTTCGCCACACTGTTAACGCTATCGTAGGGTGAAACAAGTATTACTCCCTTTAACGGCCTCTGGGAGGCCAGGTAAACGGCAACCCCGGTTCCCAGGCTTCGGCCCATAACTATCACATTGCCGGTGTCCACATCTTTTCTGGTGACTAAATAATCGTGGATTACCACCGCATCCCTGAAAAGACTCTCTTCGCCCGGACGCCCCTGGCTTAACCCATAGCCTCTGTAGTTAACCAGAGCTACCGACCAACCCTTGAACCTCATTGCGTCTTTTAAATGCTTGGACATTTCGTCGCCGTTTCCCCCGAAATAAATCAGCAGCGGTGGCTGTTCCGGACCCGGGTTTTTTACAAACCAGCCGTGAAGAGTCAGATTGTCCATTGTTTTTATTTGGAGTTCCTCGGTATTAGGATATTGTGACCTGACTCTAGCCAGATCATCCTGGGAGAGGGCATCAGGCATGAATAAAATACTGTCCTGGGCAAAATACAAAAAAACGTAATAAACAGTGAAAACTGCCAATAATACTCTAATAATGGACAGTACAGGCTTTTTCAGTGGCTTAACTCCAACTATTTAAAACAACCCCCAGTCAACAGTTTAAGGTCAAGTTGGTCTACAGTTTGATAATTGTAATCTCCGGACGGCAAAGAAAACGCAGGGGCAAAAGAGTTGTTCCCAATCCCCTGTTGGTATAGAGCATCAGTTTATCCACTCTTCGCAATCCAAAAGGGTATTTTCTGCCGAGCCTTGTGGTGATCAGGGGGCCAAAGTATGGAAAGCGAACCTGTCCGCCATGGCTGTGTCCGGAAAGCTGCAGGTCTATAGCGAATCTGCTGGTGTAATCGGCAAAGTCAGGCTCATGGACAAGTAGAATTTTAAATCCCGATTCCGGTATTGCTTCGACAGCTTTCGGCAAATCAGCCTTTCCCTCCAATACGTCATCAAGACCAATAAGGAATAACCGGTCGTTGTCTTTTTCTAACACCGCATGGTTATTTCTTAGTACGATAAAACCTCCACGCTCAAATCCCCGGGTCACATCCTCGACTCCAGCTGAACAGTCATGGTTGCCCAAAACGGCAAATTTTCCAAAGGGTGCCTCAAGTCTTGACAGGAGTGGAATAATTTTATTCATTATACCAAGGGAGGCCTTCGATTCAAAGGTATCACCGGATATTAATATAACATCCGGGCCAAGCCCGTTAATTACCTCCACAATAGTTGAGAGGCTCTTCGGGCCATAAAAAAACCCCAGGTGAATATCGCTCAGCAGAGCTATTTGGAACCCGGAAAAAGACCGGGGCAGCCGCCTGAGTGAAATACTCACACTACAGACTTCCAACCAGTGTCGCTCAATGGCTGAAGTGTAAATCACTCCCAAGACTCCAACGACCCCTAAAATCCATATCATCTGTTCGAATCCCCATGTTGTTTGCATGAATTACTCCTGACATAGTTAACCACGCATAGTAACAGAGCGGCCATTTTAAAGTCGGCTTCCGGCGGCGCTTGTTTTCGCGGCCTTTTAATAATAGAACTATAATATCATATGCAATAACTAAAAAAGTTAATTCCCGCGCAACTCGACCAGGAGGATAACTACTTTCATTATAGAATAGTTTCAATTATTTAACAGAATTGGAGGGTGACTCTATCACGAGATAGGGGGTAGTTTCAAGTTAAGGAGGTATCTATGAGTTCATTGGTTGACCAGGAAATGCTAAAGCTTATAAACGACAAGGGTTGCGCTCTGAATTTAGGGGATAGGATGGAGATTCTGGCGGAATATAAATTGCCCACCGACAAACGGGCGGAAAATGTTATCATATCGGGTTGTGTTGTTTTGTTTAGACTTCCGCGCATATTGCGTTCTTTCGCCAATGTACTGGAAGATTCAGGTGTCTCGTATACTTTTTTATCAGAGGAATATTGCTGCGGAAATTATTTGTACCGCCCGGCGATAAAGGCAAGGGATGATAAGGCCATTAAGGAATGCAGGGTGTATTCAAAGCAGTTTATTGGCAGAAATATTGTTCGGGCAAAAAAATTGGGGGCAAAAAGGATAATTATCTTTTGCTCCCCGTGTTATCCCATCTATAAACTGCTTTATCCTGAAGAAAATATTATTTTTTACCCCGAAGCAATCAATGAGATACTACCCAACATACATACCGAAATGAAGATCGATTATTACCCCGGATGTTACAAATTACATCGCAGGCTCTCACCGATACCTATGGATCTGATATCTACAGGTAAGATTCTCAGTAAAATAGGAGGGTTGCAGGTTAACAGAATATCTTCAAAGGACTGCTGCTATGTGCCCGAGGGCATAGAAAGGCTGGTTAACGGGAACCTGACAGACTGCCAGGTGCATATTTGTACTGGGTGTTATGGTCAGGCGGTTCAGAACATTCCAAAGGAAAAAGGTATAAAAGTATTGATGCTTCCCGAATTAATTGAAAAATTATTAATTGAAAAATAACTTATTTAGGAGGATACCATGAGGACTAGAGATGAAATCTGTTTTCTCTCCGCCACAGAACTGGCACGGCTGATAAGGAACAAGGAATTGTCACCGGTGGAGGTGGTGGAAGCTTTTTTGGAAAGGATTGAGCGTTGCAACCCTTCGGTGAACGCCTATTGCACTGTTACTTCCGAACTGGCCAGACGGTGGGCAGGGGAGGCCGAAGAGCAGGTGATGCGGGGTGATCTATTGGGACCCCTGCATGGAGTCCCAATAGCAATTAAAGACCTGACTCCCACCGAGGGTATCCGGACAACATACGGGTCAGTGGTATTTAAGGATAACGTTCCCTCCCGGGACTCGGTTTTTGTGGAGAGGGTAAAGAAGGCCGGAGCCATCATACTGGGAAAAACAAACACACCGGAATTCGGACATAAGGGCACCACCGACAACTATCTTTTCGGGGCTACCCGCAATCCCTGGGACACCAGCCTTACTTCCGGGGGATCCAGCGGGGGTTCGGCCGCCGCAGTGGCCTCGGGCATGGCTCCCCTGGCCGAGGGCAGTGACGGGGGCGGATCGATACGTATACCTTCCAGCGCCTGCGGTGTTTATGGTTTAAAGCCCACCTATGGAAGAATTCCACTGGATAATTCAATTTCCAGGTTTTCGTCAAACACCCCCTTTATTCACTTTGGTCCCATTGCGCGGACGGTGGCCGACGCGGCGTTACTATTATCGGTGGTGGCCGGGCCGGACGAACGGGATCCCTATTCACTGCCTCATACCGGGGATGATTATATAAAGGCCCTGGAGGGAGAAGTAAAGGGACTCAGGGTGGCGTACAGCCCCGACCTGGGCTTTTTTGAAATAGACACTGCGGTAAGGAGAATTATCGATGGGGCGGTAAAGGAATTCCCGTTGCTGGGATGCCCGGTGGAAATTGTGGACCCGGGCTTTGACAATCCGGTTAAAAATATACAGAATGCCTTTAACGTTATGTGGTGCGTTCATTACGCCTATTTTTACGGTGAATTACTGCCCCAGTGGGAATCAAAACTGTCTCCCGGGGTAGTGGCCATGATTAGGGCCGGCAAGAAGGTGGGGGTAATGGAATACAAGCAGTTGGAAATGTGCAGAACGTATCTGTGGGATACTGTCCAGAGGCTGTTTGAAAAATATGATTTACTGGTAACCCCCACCCTGGCGGTGCCACCCTTCAGCCTGGAGATACCCGGCCCGTCCAGCATTAATGGCCGGAAGGTCAACCCCTACAGCAGCTGGATGCTTACCCACCCCTTTAATATGACCGGACACCCTGCGGCATCTATACCCTGCGGATTCACCGAAAATAATCTGCCTGTTGGCCTGCAGATAGTTTCCAGACGCTTTTCAGAAAAGACCCTGCTAGGTATCTCGGCCGCTTTTGAAAAGGCCAGGCCATGGGCTGCCGTAAGGCCTCCATGTTGATAGTATAGGCAACCGCGGTAGATAGACTCTTTTATTGTGACAATTGGAGGGGGTTCCCGGGTTTACCGGGAACCTCTTTAATGTACTTTATTAGAATGGTGACGGGTGGAAATACTATAATATACTGGTTAATATAGGGGATATCAATGTTTTTCCTCGTCCGCTTTATCATGGAGTGGTTTATATGGCTTATATTAGCTGATAAAAAGCGTTGGAGAGAGTTGTTTCCAGTGGCATTTTTGGCATCGCTGCTGGGTAGTGTAACAGACAATATAATGCACCAATACCTGCTGTGGGATTACGCTAAGGGCAAATCAGTTTTTCCGGAATTGGCCAATGATTTTGGAACCTATGTTGTGGTAACGTATTTGTTCATCCAATGGCTGCCAAAGAAGAAAACCTTCTGGATTATGTTTGGATATTGGTTCGTCTGGACAGGGATTACTATAAGCATAGAGTGGCTCCACCTCATTACAAAAAACATTGAACACTATAGAGGTTGGAACCTGGGTTTTTCCTATGTTGCTGACTGGATTCTGTTTTGGATTTTCTATCAATACCACAAAGTATTCAAACTGGAGAAACTATCAGGATGATATTAATACTGCTGTTCTTTTTTTGCCAGTCTTTTCATTAGCCGGCTTTGCCAGGACTAAATGTGTTTTTTAAATAATTTTAATTGATCCAGGAGCATTTCCTGCCTTTTTTTCATTACCTCAGCTGCCTTCTCCCCTTCATAATTGAAAAAGCCCCGGCCGCTCTTTACACCCAGGTGTCCCTCCCGGACTTTGTCAGTAATTACTTCGGGAACACCGGCAGCATTGTATAAATCCGGGAATATTAGAGAGCAGGCCAGTGCCACGGTATCCATCCCAATAAAGTCCATGGTGTCAAACATACCCTGCCATGCGGATTTGAAACCTATGGCTGAAACAACGGCGGTGTCAACATCTTCCGGGCTCACCACCCCGGTATTCACCAGGTGCATTGCCTCCCTCATCATTGCGGTCTGCAGTCTGTTTACCAGGAAGCCCCTGACAAAGCCGTTAATAATAATTGGCTTTTTGCCACATTTACTCAATTCTTCTTTAAGCCATTGAACGGCTGAAGCCTCTGTCCGCTCATTCCTTACAATCTCCACCAGAGGAATAATTTGGGGGGGGTTAAAAAAGTGGCATACGAAGAATTTACCCGGGCGAAAATCGGGAAAAATATCGGGAAGCGGCAGTGCGGACGTGTTGCTGACAATTACCGCGTCCCGGTGACACAGGCTGTCAAGCTCGTTATACAGGGACTGTTTTATGTCCGGTCTTTCAGGCACAACCTCTATGATCAGCTGTGCATCTTCCACCGCCTGCCGGAGGGAGGTTGTGACAGTTAAAAGGGATAAGTAATCTTCCACGCCCTTTTCCAGCAATCCCATGCCGTGCATGGTGGAAAGGCTTTTCCGTATATCATCGGCCCCCTCCCGCAGGGCATCCTCCCTTACATCAACCATTGATGTTTCATGACCGCCCATCATCCATACCTGAGCGATCCCGGGGCCCATTACACCTGACCCGATAACGGCAACTTTCATGATACTGTTTCCTCCAATCAGTTTTTCTACGGTTCGCAGTAGGTGCTTTTTTATAATCCCTTATCTATTGGGGTATCCACAAAATCCTGTATTTCGCGGTTTCTGGTTTCAGGCAGAAAAAGTAATATTAACAGGATGGCCACAAGGGGTGAAAGGGCCATGACCGACACCGCATTGCCGACGCTTCCCAGGGGGATTGCCAATGATCCTACAATGGCGGGGGCCGCTACCTGGCCAAGTCGTCCGATGATATTGTTCCCCCAGGCGGTTGCGTTGGCCCTGATGGCTGTCGGGAACAGCTCATTAGTGAAAGAAGCCCCTATCACGGTAAACACCCCTATGAAGAATGTAGCCGCCACCATAAAGGGCAGAACAAAACTGTACTGGGTGGCCTGGAAGGTACAGACGGTAAATATGGAGCCGCCCAGCAGGAAAATAAATGACGTCGGCTTCCTGCCCATGCTGTCCATTAGCTTACCGGCAACAAAATAGCCCAGCAGAGCTATGGTATAGGCCAGGGCAATGGTAAGTCCCACCCTGGACTCGTTCCATCCCAGTTCCTTTACCGCATGATAGGAGAAGAAATTCTGAGTGGTGATATAACAAAGGTAAAGCAAAACCCACAGGGCGGAAACCAGGATCATGTATTTACGGTAGGGAGGCTTCCACACCGCAAAAAAGACGGGCTTTGCTTCGGAGGCCTGCATGGTGTTGCGAAATCTTTCGGTCTCGTGGAAATTTTTACTGAGAAAAAATACCAGGATCAAAGGCAGCGCCCCTATAACGTATAGTCCCCGCCAGCCGAACCCCAGGTTGGCCATCAGTGGCATGCACAGAGCTGGAAATATAGCGCCAATGGCAGCGGCCGCCTGGAATAATCCCAGCGCTCTTCCCCTAAAATCCACGCTAAACTCTTCGGCTATGATGATGAACCCCACAGCCCATACCGCCACCAGGAACACCCGGGCAAGAAACTGGCAGGTCACAAATAACTCAATGTTGGGGGTAAAGGCGGTTGCCAGGCTGAGAAGGGAGTATAATACCACCGACCACAGAAAAACCGGCTTGCGGCCCACCCTGTCACCCATTCTTACCACAAAAAAGGCCAGTATTGTGCCGATTGCTATCGTGGACAACATAAAGCCGGCGGCTTTGGTATCTATGCCGAGGTCCCGGGTTATAAACGGAAGGGCCAGGTTTACCGTGGAAAAATCAAATCCCTCGAAGAAAGCGCCCAGCATAACCAGCGGGAATATCTGCTTTTGCCTTTTTGTCAGCTGAAATTTTCCTGCAGCTGAACTCACATAAATCCCTCCCAATATGGTTTTATGTTTTCGCATTATAGGCTGTCCAGCAATATTCTGACTTCCAAATTCCAGGCCTTTTGACAGGGTTTTATTCCGTACTCAGCAGCTCATCCATGTAATTCAGCACCAACTCTTCTACCAGGCCCCTATCAGGCAGTGTTCCCATCATCCCGTACATGGCTGCAGACCCGTTGGGTGCCGGAGAACAGTCTCCTTTAAGGGCCAGTACACATTCCCTGAGGTCGGAAAGAAAGTTGTCGGCTACTTTTTCGTGGGCCGGGGTAACCATCATGTGCAGGCAGGCAGGTCTTTGCTGGCGGTCAAGTCGCCAGCCCCGGGCATCCATGGCGTCTCCCAGCATGTATATGTCAATTTTGTCGGAGGTAAAGGCGAATACGCTCATGTCGGGCTGGCCCAGCATGTAAAGTCCTGGAATGGAATTAATTCCATCGATTAATCTCCTGGCAGTCTGCATTATTACCCTGGCGATGCGCATATAGCCTTCTTCGCCCAGATGGTTCATAACCGCCCAGGCTGCGGCGAAGGCCCCACCTGGCCTGGTTCCGGTCATGGTGGGGTGGGCGTATATTCCCCCGGACCACTCGGTATAAACATAAAACTGGTGCCGGCGAAGGCTTTTATCCTGGTAGATGATGGTGGAAGCGCCCTTGGCCGCGAAGCCATACTTGTGTACATCGGCTGATATTGACGTAACGCCTGGAACCGAAAAGTCAAAATCAGGCAGCGGGTAGCCCAGCTTGCGGGTAAATGGCAGCAGGAAACCGCCAAGGCAGGCATCCACATGGAAGCCTATGCCACTCTCCATGGCTATAGCCGCCAGATCTTTTATAGGATCGATCACTCCCTGGGGGTAAGAGGGGGCCGATCCCACAATTAAAATAGTGTTTCCATTAACAGCTTTTCCAGTGGCCCCAATGTCGGCTCTAAAATCCGCTTTTACGGGTATCCGCACCGGTTTTACGTCTAAATAATGAGCGGCCTTTTGGAAGGCGGGGTGTGCAGTTTCAGGCAAGATCATCTCGGGGGATGTTATTTCGGGGTGTTCGGCCCTGGCCTTGTCACGATAGGTCTTGACGGCCATCATAATGCTTTCGGTTCCGCAGGAGGTCATGGACCCTGCCGCCTGCGGTCCGCCACCCAGCAGGCCGGCCGTCATGGCCACCACCTCGCATTCAAATTTCCTAAGGCTGGGGAATGCACCAGGGTTCAATCCATTTTCCGAAAAAAACATTGTATAGGCTTTCTTTAACAGATCATAAATCTCTTCCCCGGGGTAATAGACCAGGCTCCAGGTCCTGCCTTCCTTCCAGTTGGCGTCGCCGGCCCTCAAATCGTTCATTTGACTTAAAAGCTGTTCTCCAGGTATTCCTTCGGTGGGGAGGTTCATTACCGCCATAAAGGGCCTCCTTGCAGTATTTTCTTTACTTATTGCCTTAATCAGCGAAATTAAAATGATTTTCAGTAAAAAATGTTCAGCACAACTGAACTTATGTTCAAGTTTTATTGAAATAATGCTATCATACTGAATAAATGAAAACAATATTTATTTCATTTATCATACCGGTAAATATTTATCCAACGAAGTTGGAAAGGTTATTGACAGGGGTTTTTACGGCATGATAGCATCTCAATTAAGATAGCTGAACAGGTGATCAGCAGGGTTGAACACATAAATGGCAGACTAATAAATAAGGGGGGCTGGTCTTGAGCACAAAAAATATAAATGGAGGTACTCTGGTTGCCGGGGTTTTTAAGAAAGAGGGGGTTAAATATATATTTGGACTGGCCGGGGGACATATATATCCAATGATGGAGGCCTGCCAGGAAAATGGTATAGGTTACATAGGAGTCCGCCACGAAATGACCGCGGCCTTCATGGCTGAAGGCTGGGCGCTGACCACAGGCACAGTGGGAGTTTGCACTGCCACTGCAGGTCCCGGCTTTACAAACCTGGTTACCGGGCTGGCTAATTCTTCCAATGGGGGGATACCTGTATTCTGCTTGGCCGGTAAGGCCAGGGTTACCGAAAATGACCGCAATGAGCTGCAGGATTTCAATCAGATCGATATGATAAAACATATTACCAAACACGCCAGGGCGGTGGCAGAAACCAGCCGGATACCGGAATACGTTGGCCGGGCCATGGCACACTGCATAACAGGCAGGCCGGGTCCGGTATACATTGAAATACCCAGAGACCTTATGGAGCAAAATATTGGCCAGGAGGCGGTTACCCAGAAAACATACCGTACCTCCAGTGTCCCGGCAGGAGACTCCAGGGACATTGAGGCCGCTGTTAAGATGCTGATTGAAGCTAAAAAGCCTGTGCTTATTGCCGGAGGAGGAGTATGGTGGTCTCAGGCGCAGCAGGAGTTGACCGGGTTTGTGGAGAAGACAGGTATTCCTGTATTTACCCGTAATTCTGCCAGGGGAGTGGTGCCTGATACTCATGGTCTGTGCATGGGCATAGCTGCGGGAGCCAGCCCGGTGCTGCGTTCGGCTCTTAACGAGGCCGATCTGGTTCTGGTGGTGGGAACAAGAACAGGCTACACAATGCCCCGGGACGTTTTTCCAAAAACCCTTAAGATGATCAGGATAGATATTGACCCGGCCCAACTGACCGATCAAATAGATGTCAGTCTGGGTATTGTGGGGGATGCCCGTTGTGTTCTGCGGCAGCTGACTGAGGCTGTTGCTCAAAGTAGTTATACCGAGTGGGTTGATTACCTGGCAGGGGTGAAAAACGGACTTATCTCAATGATATCGACACTGGGACTTTCCGGCCAGACCCCCATTCACCCTGTGCGCCTGATGCTTGAAATTTCAAAGAGAGTAGATCAAAACACCATCGTTGTAATTGACGGGGGCGATGTGGCCAAATGGGGTAACTTGCTTTTACCCGCCACCGGCCCCGGTCATTATCCCGGCATAATAAGCACCAGCTTTGGTCCCCTGGGAGTGGGAATTCCTTATGCCATGGCCGCTAAACTGGCCCATCCGGATAAGAAGATTATATTGCTGACCGGTGACGGCACCTTTGGTTACGGGGCAATGGAGTATGAGACCGCCATGAGATACGGAATAAACTTTACCACCGTAATATTGAATGACAAGTGCTGGGGAATGATCAAGAGGTCGGAAGCCAAAAAGAATTCTGCGGAAAAGGATTTTGTAGGGCTGGACCTGTCGGAAACCAGGTATGACAAGGTGGTGGAGGCGCTGGGGGGACACGGGGAATATGTCACCCTGCCCCAGGATATAGGGCCTGCCATTGACCGCGCCCTGGCTGCCGGAAAGCCGTCCTGCGTAAATGTGATGACCGATCCCGCCATCGGCCCGATGGTATAAACATTTTTTCAACATAATATTTGGAGGCTTTTTATATTGGAGAAAGGTGCTAAAGAGTCCAGGGTACGTTCAGTGTCCAGAGCGCTGTCCATACTTAAATGTTTTATAAAACATCCCCACCAGTATGGGATAACTGAAATAAGTGAAACACTTAATCTTTCCAAGGGCACGGTTCACCTGCTGGTAAAAACCCTGGAGGACGAGGGGTTTCTGGAGCAGCTGGAGGAAACCAAAAAGTACCGGGTGGGGTCCATGACATACGAGCTGGGGGTGGCCGCACTGGGTGAGTTGCGCATCCCTTCACACATACATCTCCAGCAGATGAGTCAAGAGCTTTCCATGC
>Ga0209347_1001132_pt1 | contig 48737 bp, 50 predicted proteins | sample AutmiccommuBRH23_FD_187382 | JGI IMG/M metagenome (GOLD analysis project Ga0209347, IMG submission 187382) | Deep subsurface microbial communities from Mt. Terri, Switzerland - Autotrophic microbial communities BRH/23 (SPAdes) (version 2) | ecosystem: Environmental > Aquatic > Deep subsurface >... | reverse complement strand
CCCATGCGTCCCGTTCCTCGCGCGCGAGGCGGAACACCAGCGCCAGCGCGCGGGCCCGCTCGATCAACTCCCCCTTCAGCCTCTGGAGCCGGATGCGCCGCTCCTGCGCCTTCAGCACCTCGTTCGCCGTCTTCGCCTGCAGAAAGGTCGTGCCGCCCCCGACGGCCGGGACCGCCAGCCCCTGTTCGCGGAGCGTGTCGCCGACAGCGGCCACCGCCGCCTCGGGGACCGGCTTCAGCTTCGGCGCGGGCGGCTTTCTCGCCTTCGACGGGTCGGTCGTCTCGGCGCGCCGAGCGTCGCTGGCCGCCGCGTTGATGCTGCCGTCGGGATAGAGGACCAGCCGCTCGGCCGTCTTCGCCTTCTGGATCGCACCACGCGACAGCCCGACATGGGCGGCGTACTGGCGCTCGCTCATGCCCTGCATCGACGGCCCCGATTATCATTCAAGATCATGTGCTTATCGAGTTGATAAGCGTCGCGACCGGAGCGAACGTCACTCCAACGAAGCGATGCAACTCACCAAGGAGCCACCACGATGACAACCCGACTGAACCCGATCACCACCCCGCGCCACGAACTCCGCGCCGAGAAGGCGCGCCGGAACAAGGAAGCCGCGCTCGCGGCCTTCATCGGCAAGAAGGCCGAGATCGACGAGATGCTCGCCCGGCTGCAGGCGCTCAGCGACGACCATTTCAACTGCGCCCCCGACGAGGCGGGCTGGGCCATGGTCGGCACCCTCGAACACTACGCCAGCCTCCTGAAGCGCATCACCGACAGCGCCTTCGGCGAGGGCGAACACGCCCGCTGATCTCCGGCACAGCCGGAACTCCCGCCGCGCGACCTGCGCGGCTCGGGGTCGTAGAAGGCTCCGCCTGATGCGGGCCCGAATACGGAGACGACCCCATGACCAAGCTTTCCGATACCCAAGCCATCATTCTCAGCGCCGCCGCCCAGCGGCCCGAGCACATTGCCCTGCCGCTTCCCGAGAGCCTGCGCGGTGGCGCCGCCGCCAAGGTGGTCGGCGCGCTGCTCGCCAAGGGCTTCCTCGAAGAGGTCGATGCCGACATGCGCAAGGGCGAACCCGTGTGGCGCGAGACCGGAGATGGCCACGGCGTCACGCTGGTCGCCACCGACGCGGGTCTCGCCGCCATCGGCATCGAGACCGAGGGCGCGGACGCGCCTGCGGGCGCCAACGAGGCGCCGATCGAAGAGCCCGCGACGGACACCCCCACCGAGGCGGCAGCCGCGCCCAAGGCGCGCACGCCGCGCGAGGGCACCAAGCAAGCCACGCTGATCGCCATGCTGCGCGCGCCCGGGGGAGCCACCCTCGACGAGATCGTGGCCGCCACGGGATGGTTGTCACACACCGCGAGGGGCGCGATGTCCGGCGCGCTGAAAAAGAAGCTTGGCCTGACCATCACCTCCGAGAAGGTCGACGGAAAGGGGCGCGTCTACGCCATCCGTGACTGACGCTCGGCACCGAAACGGACAGAAACCGCCGCCACCCGTTGGGCGGCGGTTTCTCATTCTGCGCTCCGCATCCGGATTGCCTCGAACAGCCGCCGCAACAGGTAGCCGCGCGCCAGCGAGACGCCGACGAAGGCGATGCCGATGGTCAGATGCTCCGCGAGCCCTGTCTCGATCCCGAACCAAGGGAACACGACGATCTGCGTGGCGATGGCCAAAACGTAGCCGACGACAACGTTTGCCGCGGCCTCGGCCATCGACATGAGGCGCGATTGCTTCATCGCAGGCTCTCCATGAAGGCCGTCACGAACTCCGCCGCGAGCGGCGGAACGATCGCATTGCCGTAGCCCCGCAGGAGCCCCATGCGGCCGGGTATCCCATCAGCCAGCGGGAATGTTCCGGGCTCAACGGGCCGCCAGCGGCCATCGCGGCAGAGGAGCCAGTCCGGATCTCGCCAGACGCCGTCTGTCGCATTGGCCCCGGCGGGGTCGGCGCTTTCGACCAGTCCACCAGCTTCACTGTCCTGCGGCTCGCATCGGTGTTGCCGGCCGCGTTGTAGCGCTTCGTGGCGGGTGAGCCCGCCATTGCCGTCGGCCAACCCGCCAGCCAGACCTGTCGGCCGAGCAGCGCATTGATCGGCACCGCCCGGCATTCCGATCCGTCCTTGTGATCCCGCGCCGAGGCCGTCGCCCAACCCGCGAGTGATTGCGTCCAGGGCGACGGCACCGAAGAACAACCGCTGGCGGATGTGCGGCGCGCCGATGCCCGCAGCCGGCAGATCGGCCGCCGTGACGGCGTAAGATGCCGCTTCCAGGTCAGCCGCCAGAGCGTCGAACCACGCCCAGCCAGCCGGGCCCTCAGTCGCTGTTCGAGCTGCACCGCCAACCGGTCCGAGAACTGCCGCGCTCGCGACCTGCTCGCCGAAGACGAGCTCCGGGCGGCAGGCTGTGACGAGCCGCAGGAATGCTGGGGCGAGATGGCGGTCATCGTCCTGTCCCTTCCGCTGCCCGGCCTGGCTGAATGGCTGGCAGGGCGGCGAACCGGTCCACACGGACAGATCCTCCGCTACACCCGCGAGTCGCAGCGCATGGGGCCAGCCGCCGATTCCGGCGAAGAAATGACATTGCGCGAAGCCGCGTAGGTCGGCGGGCTTCACCTCGAGGATGGACCTTTCGTCCACCTCGCCCGCGGGCAGAAGCCCGGCCGCGATCAGTTCCCGCAGCCATGCACAGGCCGCGGGATCGGCATCGTTGTAGTAGACGGCCATCAGGCGGCGGCATCGGCCTTGTCGTCCAGCCGCTCGGTTCTCACCTGCGCGAAGGTCCGGCCGTCGCCGTCGAGGATCGCGTCCTTGCCGGTTTCGGCCTGCCAGCGTTCAACGGCGACATCGATGTAGGCCGGGCTGATTTCCATGGCGAAGACGCGGCGACCGTTGGCCTCGCCTGCCATGATCTGCGAGCCCGAGCCCGAGAACGGCTCGTAACAGAGCCCGCCGCGGGCGACGTGCTGGCGCATCGGGATCCCGAAGGCGTCGAGCGGTTTCGGCGTCGGGTGGTCGGGCCGGTCGTCCTTCGCAAAGCTCGGCAGCGCCCATGTCGACGGCAGGGTTTCCTCCGCCACCTTGGGCGGGCGGTTCGGGCGGCGCCAGCCCATGAAGCAGGGCTCGTGCTTCCACAGGTAATGCGACCGGGTCAGGACGCCCCGGTCCTTCACCCAGATGACCTGCTGGTGGACGAAGGCCCCTGCCTTTTCCCAGCAGGCCTCCAGCATCGCCTGGCGGCGGGACGCGTGCCAGCAGTACCAGGCGGCGTCCTCGGTGATGGCCTCGGCCACGGCCGCGGCGATGAAGCCGTCGTAGAGTTCCGCGCCCTGAGAACTGTCGTCCCAGGTCGTCCCGTAGGAAGCCGACCAATCTTTATTCCGCGTCGGATGGTTCGAGCCGTCATAGTCGACCAGATACGGCGGGTCGGTGGCAAACAGGATCGCCCGCTCGCCGTTCATCAGGCGACGCACATCGGCCGCGCTGGTGCTGTCCCCGCAGAGCAGCCGGTGATCGCCGAGGATCCACAGGTCGCCCGTCCGTGACGCCGGATTGCGCGGCGGTTCGGGGATGGTCACCGGCGGCACGGAGCCCCCGGCGCCACCTTCTTCACCGTCGTCTTCCGCGACGTAGGCCAGCAGCTTGTCGAGTTCGCCGTCCGAGAAGCCGACCAGCGACAGGTCGAAATCCTCGGCCAGCAGGTCGTTCAGTTCGGCCGAGAGCAGCGCCTCGTCCCAGGTGCCGAGCTCCGTCAGCTTGTTGTCCGCGATGCGGTACGCCCGGCGTTGCGCCTCGGTCAGGTGCCCGAGCACGATCACTGGCGCTTCGGTCAGTCCAAGCTGGGTTGCCGCCAGCACGCGCCCGTGGCCCGCGATCAGCTCCCCGTCCTCGCCCACGAGGCACGGCACGGTCCAGCCGAACTCGGCCATGCTGGCGGCGATCTTGGCGACCTGGTCCGGCCCGTGCGCCTTCGCGTTCTTCGCGTAGGGCTGGAGGCGCGACAGCGGCCACGTCTCGATCGCGTCCGGGGCGAAGCTCAGCGTCATGGTGGGCAAGGTTCCTCGGTCGGGTGGATGCCGGTGGCTTCCGGACTCCGGATGCCGGGCCGGACTCCACGCGGGGTCCAGCGGCCACCAGCGGTGTCCGGTCGGAAGGCCAGCGTTCATTGGTGTTTGCGCGGGGCTCGGGTGGCTCCGGCTTCAGGGTGGCTTCCCAAAAATCCGGCCCTGTCGCTGGCGATGTCCCGCGCTTCGCCCGCCAGCATACGAATGTCGCGGAGAAGGAACCGCGAAGTGGTCTGAGGGGGCTTGGCGGGGGCAGACATCGGTCCGCAAGGAAAGGATCAGCGCCTTTCCTTTTCCAACGGCCCTCGCCAACGAAAGGATGGTTTCGTTCGGGGCTGCGCCGCGCGCGCCTCTCCCGAGTATATCCACTTTCTAGCCCGGGAGAGGCGTTTTTGTCTGCGCGAAAACCCTCTACACGAGACTTTCCTACAGGCTGCGCGCCAGCTTGATGATCTCGAGGATCGGCAGTTTTCGGTTGAAGGGCTGCCTGTTGAGGTTGAGCGCGATCAGCGACAGCCCGTAGCGCCAGTGCTGATGCGCAGCGGCGTGGCAGAGACCGACGTGCCAGCAGATGTTCTTCCAGCGCTCGTCATGCGCCTTCATCCAGACGATCTTGCCGTCGATGGGCTCGAGGCAGTTCGTCCAGGTCAGCGTCTCCTCCATCCGCGCGATGTCCCGCGGCGAGGGCGAGACGCGCATGGGCTTCGGCTCCTGGCCCACCTTGTCGGCGAACCCGTGGACGATCTCGGGCCATGTGCTGAAGTATCCGTTGCGCCGGGGCTCCGGCAGACGGCGCAGGATCATACCCGCCTCGGAGAGCCGCGCCTCCACGTCGGCTGGGGTCCAATGGGTCATTTCCGCACCTCTCGTTCCATTGGGCGCACGCCATAGAGACGCTCGCCGAGTTGCCGCACCAGCTCCCGCTCAGGCCAAGTAAGTCTCTGGTCGTCAAGGGAAACTGCAAACACGCGTTGCTCCTTCCAGCCGTCGCGCTTGACCTGTTCGGGCTTGCGGCGCTCGCCGCCATAGCCACGGGGAAACCGCCTCATTGCAGGCCCCCCTTGGTCTCCAATGCCCAGAGAAGGATCGCGATGGCATCGGCCTCGTTGTCGTCGGTGGGGCTGAACCCGCGGGCGCGGGCCGCGGCAATCATCGCCTCCTTGGGAGCGTTGCCCTTGCCGGTAGCGTGGCGCTTGATCGTGCCGACCGGGACGCCCTCGTAGGGGATACCGCGCAGTTCGGCCCATGCGGTCAGCGTGGCCATCAGCCCGCCATAGACATGGGCCGCGTCGGTCGCGGCGTGGCGACGGACCTCCTCGAACCAGATCGCCGCGACCGGCCCGGACAGACGGTCGATCTCGGTCAGCCAGTTGGTGAAGCGGAGATACCGCATGCCGCCACCGTCGAAGCGGCCGGGGCGGAAGGACACCGTGCCGGAGGTGATCAGCCCGTCGATGCCGTGCAGCGCCCATCCCGTCGTCGTGCCGAGGTCGAGTGCCAGCATCGCGCGGTTGGCCCGGACGGCGGGTGGCAGATCGGGGATTGCCTCGCGGCGGTGTGTGGCGAGAGTCAGGTCAGCCATGGGTGGTCTCCTCTTCTGGTTGGCTGCTCGGGTGGAAGACGACGGCGGTCTGGTGCTTGGCGGTACGGGGCCGCCGTCATCGGATCGGGAGGTTTGGGGGGGACGAGCCACGCGCGCGAAACCCCTGGGGGTGGGCGTGGGAGAACCCGCCTGCGGCGTTCTCCCCCACCCCCGTAGGGGGTGGTTTCACCCCCGAAACTGGAAAACCGCGTCAACACTCTGACAAGAAACGGGAATTCCAGTTTCGGGAGTGCGACTGCGGCTGCCCCGGCCGAAACTGGTTGCAGCGTAGCCGTTGCGGCATCCGCGCAATCCTGCGGGGGCAGTTTCGGAAGCGGGCCGAAACTGGCCAAGTCGGACGCATGCGCGCTTCTTCGTGAGGGTGGCGGGGCAGTTTCGGAAAAGCCCCGCATCTGGTTCAAACTGGCCCCTGCGCAATTCTGCGCAGAACGATCTGCCGGGGCGATCATGGCCGTTCCCCCTCCGGATAGACCCAAACATGCGGGTTCTCGACCTCGAGCAGCGCCCCGGTATGCGGCGATTTGTAATGGGTGGGCAGCACTGCGATGCTGGCGGGGGTGACCTCGCCGGTCGCCGGATCGACATCCTCGCCGTCCGTGGGCATGACCATCCCCTCGACGCAGAGGTAGCCGAAGCGCGATCGCGAAGGCCCGAGGCCGTAGGGCGCGCCGTCACGAATGAACTTGATGGCACCCTTGGTGGCCTGCACCGCGATCCGGTCGCGGATCGTGTCCTTGCCGCCCAGACCGCCCTTGTTCTCGAAGGCCTCAGCGAACTGGTTGATGGTATAGAGCCGCCCCTCGGCCGCCTCCTCGATCAGGATCGAGAGGATCACGTCCCGCTTGCGATCGCGCTCGGCGTCATGCTTCGCGCCGACTTCGGAGCGCACAAGTCGCTCGTTCATCGGATTGATCTCGACCCATGTGCCCCTGACCTTGTCCACGAGCTTGGCGGGTAGTGCCGGGCCATTGCGCAGCTCGATCTCGAGGCGGCGTTGGGTCGAATCCTCCTCCGGCCGGTGCAGGATCAGGCCGGTGGTATAGAAACCCCTGAGCGCGCTGGCGCCGGAGAGGGCAAGGAACGGGTCCTCCTTCACATGGTGCTTCGACAGCTTCTTGGTGTGGTGGACTAGGATCACGCCACAGTCCGGATTGACGTGGTCGCGCAGCACCTCGACCCGGTCCTTGAGGAAGAACATCATCGCGGCGTTGTCGTTTTCGCCGCCGCCATCGGGCCCACCGTCGAAGAGGTTGCGGATCGGGTCGATGCAGAGGATGTCGAGAGCTTCGTCGGGGAACGCGGCCTTGATCGCATCGGCCACGCGGGCGCTGCCCTCGGCATCGAGCAGCATGCGCAGCTTCGGGGTGACGATCAGGTTGTCGCGCGCGGCGGCGATCAGCTCGGGCGGCAGGCCGATCTGCTGCAGGCGTTCGCGCAGGTAGTGGTACTGGATCTCGGCCTGCAGGTAGAAGATCCGCAGCGGCCGTGGCGGGGTGAAGCCGAGGAAGGGCACGCCCGCGGCCATGTGCACCAGCAAGGCGATAAGCAGATCGCTCTTGCCGACCTTCGGCGCGCCGCCCAGCACCAGGAGCCCACCCGGCGTCAGCACGCGCGGGCCGATGATGTCGTCGGGCATAGGGCTGGTGTCGTCGAGCAGCGCGCCCAGCGTGAAGGTCGGCAGCTCCGTTTGCGCAGGCGCCGCGCTGTCGAGGCGGACCAGCGGCGGCCCGTGCCGCTTGATGTGCAGCTCCCAGAGGCGGTTCGTCTCGCGCTTCAGCCGGTCGAGTGGCCAGGAGGGGCGCAGCATCGCGGCGTTGTAGCCGCAGATCGCCGTCCAGCCCTCATCCATCGATATCCGGCCCTCGTGGACCAGCCGCAGGAAATAGCCGATGGCGGCCGAGGCGCCCTCGAAGCGGGACCAGTCGTCCGTGCCGCCCTCATGCACCGGCGTCACCAGCACGTCGCCGATGGCGGGTTTCTCGCGGGGCTCGGCCGTGGCCATGCCGACACCGGGCATCGGCGGCATGTCGGCGACGCGCTCGGCCATCTCGGCGAGATCGACCTCGAGATCGGCTGCCTCGCGGATCTGGACGAGCCGGGTCAGCCCGCCCTTGTGATAGACGGTGCCGGCGACGCGGATCGGCTGGTGGGCCGAGCGGAAATGGGTGTCGCCGCCCACCTTCAGCGCGATCTCGCCGCGGAGCTGGCAGAGCCAGGCAAGGTCCGCCCCCTCCGCGGGCTCGGTCAGCTTCCACCAGACATGCAGCTTGGTCGCGCCCTCGGGCGTGCGCCCGCCGCTCTCGACGATCAGGGTCGGTCGCCCGAGGTGGTAGACGAGATGATCGAGCTTGGCCGGGATGTCGCCCGAGTCGAGATCGACCACGAGGCTCTGCATCTGCAGGACGTCCGCCGCCCGGGCCTGGCCGGTCTCCGCCACCGTGCCGGGGATGACATAGACCGCCGCGCCCTCGCGCGCGGCCCAGCCCGCGAAGGTCGCGAGCTTTTCGGGCGCGGTGCCGTCCGCGTCGATCCAGATGTTGTGTGGGCGGCCGTCCTTGCCCTGACCCTTGTCGACGAAGCCGCGGACGGGGATCAGGCCCTCGGAATACCCGAAGACCACGTCGACGAAGCGGTCGATCTGGCCTGCGTCCGGTTCGACCGCGAAGGGATCGGGCAGCGGCGCTGCGTCGTTGAAATCCCGCCAGGGATTGAAGTGGATGATGTTGTCGTCGCTCATGCCGGCAGCCCCCAGCAGCGCTCGGCCCAAGGGCAGAACCGGCATTCGAAGAAATCGCGATTGGCGGCGATGCGCGGCAGCAGCTCGCCCGCATCGGTGGCCCGCAGGATCCGCACGCCGCGGTCCGACATGCGCTGCGCGAGGTCGGCATCGAATGGCACGAGCTCGTGGTGCAGCTCGGCCGTGTCCTTGTTGATCGCAGTGAAGAGCGCGGGGTTCGCGCTGATGCCCGGCACCGTCGCTTCCATGTAGGCCTGGTAGAGCGCGATCTGGGCGGCGTAGACCGGCTTCGCGACGGTCACGCCCTTGGCCACCGTCTTGCGCCAGTTCTTCGCGTTCATGGTCTTGCACTCCCAGAGCGCCGGAGTGCGCAGACCGAGCGTGGCCGGGGCGTCGGCGATGATCCCGTCGACATGGCCACGGATGCGTCCGCCCGCGACGGAGAAGCCGAACTGATCCCCATCCGGCCTGTTGCCCTTACGGGTGTAGAGGTCCAGCCCCGCCGCCCGCAGCCAGCGGATGGCGAGATCCTCGAGCTGATGCCCGATCGCGAAGATCCGCAGCGTCTTCCCGCCGAAATCCGCGCCATCATCGTTCGGCGCGCCAGCAAACTCGAACTGCAGCGCGCGTTCGCAGGCGTGACCCAGACGGGACGCGCCGAGATAGGTCCGGGGCGGCGTGGCCTCCCGCTCGGCGATCAGCGCGGCGTCGACCAGCGCGTTGATCCGCTCGGCCATGGAGGGGCGCGGGTTGAAATCCAGCATCAGAACGGGATCTCCGACTGGCTGGCGATCTCGGCCATCTCGGTGCGGAAGGCCTCGATGGTGGTGACGATCAGCCGGTGCATGTCGTTCTGGGTCAGCTGGCCCAGCGGCCGGTCCCAGCCGATCCGCTCCATCTCGGGCGCGAGTGCGCGCATCACGGCGGGCAGCGCCTGCGTTTCCTCTTCGGTGAAATCGACCATGCTCAATCCTTTCCGGGCTTTGAGGGTGAAGGACGCCTGGCAGCCCATGGAGCAGAACCAGCGGCGGGTGCGGGTTGGGCGCGGACGGTAGGGATCGAACCAGCCAAAGCCGCGGGTGCGCGCGGAGCAGACGGCGCAGAGCACTGGGCGCGGATGCCAGAGGCGATCACGGCCCGGTCGATCCGGAGCCTCTGCGGGCGGGGATGAGACTTGCGCGACATCGTTCACGCCGCCCTCCGCTCGGTCGCGGCCGACATGACGAGTCGGCGAATGTCGCGCCGATTGAACTGGAAGGTGATCAGCGCAGACGCCCTGTAGCGGGTGAGGCCGTAATCCTGCCGTTGCTCGGCCGAGAGGTATTGCAGCTGCTTCTCGGTCGGCGGCTGGCTCAGCCAGCGCTTCGACTTGAAGGCGCTCTCGTCGCTCTCGTGGGTGTTCAGCCAGTCGGCTGCCCGTGCGAGGCAGACGGTCCTGTCGCCGACCCCGAGAAGGCAGGCCGGCTGTCCCCTTGCGCCGCCCACGGCGTGCCAGCGGCCTGCGAGGAAGAACACGCCGCCCCATGCGCCGAACCCGCTGGCCATCAGTGCGGCATCGTCGCCGAAGAGGTCCTCCCAGGCGAAACTCGACCGATTCAGGAGGTCGATCTCGGACATGACGAACCCGGACAGGCTGCCGGTCCCTGCTTCTTGGCTTTGTGCCTCGTCCTCGGGTTCGACAAGCAATTCGCCGCAGAGCGGGCATTCGCGGGAGCCAAGCGGAATGTCGGCCGCGCAGGCCGGGCAGGTCTTGGTCGGCGCCTCGCCCGAGGGCGTGTGGCCGTCGAGATCGACGTCCTGCTCCAGCGTGCCGTGGGTCAGGCTCGACGTCCCGAAATCCAGCACGATGCAGTCGGTCTTGACGATGCCGGGATGCTCGGCCGGATCGACGGTACGCAGGCCGCGCCCGACCATCTGGATCATCGTCGATTTGTAGGAGCTGGGGCGCAGCAGCACGACGCAGGAGGTGGGGGGATGGTCCCAGCCCTCGGTCAACACCGCGACATTGACGACGACGCGGATTCGACCAGCGGCATAGGCGTCGAGGATCCCCTTGCGCGCGCCCGACTCGAGCGCGCCGGTGATGAGTGCGGCCGGAACGCCCGCTTCGCGGAACGCCTCCGTCACATGCTCGGCATGGGCGACAGTCGAGCAGAAGACGACCGTTTGGCGATCGCCCGCCTTTTCCTTCCAGTGGCGGATCACCTCGTCGGTGACCGGGGCGCGGTCCATGATCTCCGCCACCTCCGCCATGTCGTAATCCGACATCGTCTTGCGGACCGCGCGCAGCTCGTCCTGCACGCCCACGTCGATGACGAAGGTGCGCGGCGGCACCAGGTGGCCAGAGGCGATCAACTCGCCCAGACGCACTTGGTCGGCGACATTGTCGAAGACCTCGCGCAGGCCTTTCTTGTCGCCCCGGTTCGGCGTCGCCGTGACCCCGAAGATCCGAGCCTCCGGATTGGCGTCGCGCACCCGGTCGATGATGCGGCGGTAGCTCTCGGCGACGGCGTGGTGCGCCTCGTCGATGACCAGCAGATCGAGCTTCGGCATGGCCGCGAGATTGGCGGCCCGCGCGAGCGTCGGCGCCATGGCGAAGGTGATCTGGCCGTCCCAGGACTTCATCGTGGCATCGACGACGGAGGTGTCCATGTCGGGATTGACCCGGGCGAACTTCGCCCGGTTCTGGCTGGTCAGTTCGTCGCGATGGGCGAGCACGCAGGCCTTGGCGCCGTCCCCCGTCATCCTGCCGGTGACGGCAGAGAGCATGATTGTCTTGCCCGCGCCCGTGGGCGCCACGCCCAGCGTGTTGTCGCGGGTCGAGAGCGCAGCAAGGCTGCGCTCCACGAAGAGTTTCTGGCGGGGACGGAGAAGCATCGCGCCCTCACTGCGCCCATGCGGGACGGCCCGGCACCGGCGCAGCCGCGGGCTGCTGGACCGGCGCCTGCTGGGGCGCCGTCTGCGCGGGGGGCTGGTAGCCGTGCTGCGCAGCGAGCCCCATGACCTGCGCATAGTCGCGGTGGTCGGGGGTGACCGCGGCGCGGATCTCGTTCTTCTCCTCGCCCATGGCGTCGCTGCCGACGTCGATCCGGGCGATGAACTCGATCCCGTCGAGATCGGCGAAACCGTTTATGCGCCGCGCCGCCTGCGCCTGTGGGGACTGATCCTTGTCGGAAATCCCGCGCGCCGAGTTCAGCATCCCGCGCACGAGGCTGCGACCCATGTTGGCCCAGTCGGGCCCCTTGGGGCTGTAGAGCCCGATCAGGGTGAAAATCTTGCGCCGAGCGTAGGCACCCTCAGTGACGGTGAACTCGCCATTGAGATACACAGCGCCGGTCGAGCCGCGGGTGGCATAGCCCCCGGTCCAGCCCTGCGACGGGTCGTCGAAGCCGCCGGGGCGGATTGTCAGGCGCACCTTGGCCAGCGTGCCCTTGGGGATGAGGTTGGTGTTGGACTGTGCGTCGTTGAAGTCGTTCCAGAGACCGGACATGGCTCGGGTCCTTTCAGTTGGTGGGATCGGTTTGAGGGGTGACGGCCGGCGCCGGCATGCGCGGGGCCTCGATGACGAGCGGGCGCGCGTCGATCGGCAGGGGTTGGCGGATCTTCTCGATGAGCTGGCCCAGATGCGGCGGCTCGAGCAGGTCGAGACGGCCGGAGCGGTCCTTGGCCGGGTAGCCCCAGCGGTTCTGCGTGTGGCAGACGAAGACGCGCTGCGGCACGCCCTTGTCATCGGGCAGCAATGTCAGCGTCAGCACCTCGTCGACGATGCCGGGCAGCTCGAGCCCGGTCTTCGATCCGTCGATCTGCGGGACGAAGACCTTGCGGTTGAAGTCGTCGAGCTTCTCGTCGAGGATCCCGACGAAGATCACGTTCTTCGCCCGCGTGTGCTGCAGATGGGTGAGCCAGGCGATCATCTCGCGGCCATGCAACCCATAGGCGCCGCGCACGTCCGGCTTGCCCGTCTTGTCCGAATGCGCCTCGGGCTGGCCCTTGCACCACTGGAAGCAGAGCCGCCCCGCCACGGTGATCGAGTCGATGAACACCGTGGCGTATTTTTCTAGCACGCGCGGATCGCCGTACTTCTGGCAGACCGCCTGGTAGTGGTCCTCGCTGTAGGGCTGGTCCTTGCGCAGCGCCGGGTTCGCGCCGCCGATGAACACCGCGAAGTCGCGGCATTCCCGCCAGGTCCGCGGGCGGATCGTGTCGACGGCCAGGCCCTCGATGGCGAGATCGCCCGCCTCGAGGTCGAAGAACAGGGTCGTGCTCGCCTTCAGCGTGCGCAGCAGCGTGGTCTTCCCGGCGCCGCTCGCGCCGAAGATCGCGGCCTTGACGCCGCGCACTTCGGCCAGCCGCTGGTCGGCGGTGATGATGGGGAGCGCGGGCGTCATGCCGCCACCGCCCGGGCCGAAGGCGCCGCTTCACGACGGGTTCCGGAGACCGCAGCATAAAGCGCGTCCAGCCGATCCGCTTCGGCCAGACACTCGATGCCCTTGCGCCGCATGAAGCGCCGCGCGTCGTCGAGCAGGTCCGGTTCCGCGATGAGGTCCGGGATCGCGACATATTCCGCGGCGCTTTCCGCGAAGTAGGACTTGGACCGCAGATCCTTCACGAGCGGCGCGAACGCCTCGCAGACCTCGGCGAAATCCCCTTGGGCCGGTCCATCCTCGTGGTTGCGCAGGATGCGCTTCACCTCGGAGATGATCCCGGTGCGCAGCATCCGGTGCGCGCCTTCAGCCCGGGCCTGCGAACAGGTCCGCGGAAAGGCAGCCTCCATGATGTCGTCGGCGATCCGGGGCGCGTTGTTGCCGAGGCGGGAGGCGACCTCCCAGACAGATGCGGCAAAGGCCGCTGACTGGCTATTCTGCATGGATCCACTCCGTGATTTGCGTGAAACGTGCCGCCCCGCGGGCGATTGCCCGAGCGTCGAGGTCGTGAAACGGTTCGTCCCGCGCCTCGCGCATGCCCTGCCGGGCGAGGGCCAGGTTCTCGTCCGTGGCCCATTCGGCGAAGGCGCGGAACGTCCCGGTCACATGCTGCCAGGCAGCGCGTGCAGGCGTCGGCGGGACGTAGAGCGGGTTGCGCCGGCTGGCCGATCGCTGGGGCCGCAGCCCCCGCATGGCGGCGTCGACCACCATCTTGCGCAGGGCAGCCCGGGTCGGTTCCTCGCCGCGTTCCAGGCGATCATCGAGGGTGCGACGCACGATGCCGGGATCTGCTGCCTCGGCGTCCCGGATCTGGCGGGCCTCGTGAATCTGGTCACGGCGCAGGCCAAGCTCGGCAGCAGTAGCCGGACAAACGTTGTCGCTTTCGACGTTTACCCTTTCGTACTGCCCAGCCTTGGCCACCTCTCCCCGTGCCTGCGCCGCGTCGTACTCGTCGGCCAGCCGCCGCTTGGCGCGCGCCTCGATCTCGAGCGCATGTGCCTGCGCGCGATGTGCCGCGGCGACGAGATCGTCATGGGCGCTCTTGGCGCGCTGCAGCCGGGCCGCGCGTTTCGCCACATCGTAGGCGAGGCCCGCCATGTCGCGCGCCTCCAGCACCTCGGCGGCTGTCTTCGCGCCCGAGAGCATGCTGGCGGCGCGGTCGATCAGGCTGGGCAGATCCTGCGCGTCAGGGGCGATCGGAGCGAGGGCAGTCATTGCCCGTCCTCCTGCGGCAGGATCGCGATCTTCAGCGCGCCGGTCTTCACCGTGCGGGCGGGCTCGAAGCCCTGGCGGATCGCCTCGGGCCAGGCGGCATAGGCGCGCTCGGGCACCTTGAAGCTGATCTCGACGTATTCGGACGGATCGTCGCCCGCTGCGCGGATGCGCTCGACCATGGCGGCGAGCCGGGCCTGGTCCCATTCGACCCGCTTCGGCAGATCGGCGACTACGGTGAAATCGCCATCGGCGATGCGGACGGTGCCGGTGTCCTTGCCGCAGGCGCGGCGGGCTTCGGCGGCGCGGGCGGCGTAGCGGACCTCGAGCGCGGTACTGAGGCGCGCGGTCACGGCCTTCATCTGCTTCGCGGCGGCGTCGATCTCGCGCTGCATTGCGGCCAGAAGCTCTACCGGAAGCTGGGCGATCTCCCCCGCGGGCAGGTTGATCAGTTCGTCAATGGAGGGGGTGTTCTGAGGGAACGGCATGGGCGTCTCCGTGATGGGGGATGGGTCAGGCGGCCTCGAGGAGGCGCATCGAGAGGGCGGCGCCAGCGGGTCCGGGCTTCGGACGGGCGACGGCGATGTAGGCGAAGTGGTCGGGGCCGAGCCGTGCCTGCACGAGGTGGACGAGCCGCTGCTCGGCGGCGCGCAGCGCGGCGGCGGCGACACCGCGCAGGGAGCGCTGGCGCTCGGGCGTGAGGTTCGAGACGGCGCCGGTGGCGTCGACGGCGAGGAAGCCGCGGTGATAGACCAGCGCCTCGCCCGGGGCGGCCTGCGCGATCCAGGCGGAAAGCCCGACCTCGTCGAGCGCAGGACCAGCGGCGCCGAAGATCGAAACGACGCGGCTGCCGTGGATGGTGGACCGGCGCTCCATCATGCCGCCCCCCGCCCGCTGTCGGCGGTGTGCGTGAGCTGGTCCTTCTCGAAGGCGAGGATGTCCTCGAGCCGGTAGACCACCCGGCCGCCGAGTTTCATGTAGGCGGGGCCTTCCCCGGCCCATCGCCAGCGCTCGAGCGTGCGGTGCGAGATTGTCCAGCGCCGCGCGAGCTCCTTCTGTGTGAGGCAGGTCTTCTGCTGCATCGTCGTCTCCCGATGTCGTTTGTCGGGAGCACGATGCGAAATCCCGCGAGGGGATGTCGTCAGGATTGGAGTGGGATGCGGAGGGGGATTGTCAGGAGCCTTTCAATCCAAGGGAGAACGGCTCTGTGGGGGATCGCCATCCCCCTCTCATCCCCCGGCGCATCCCACCGCAGGGATCGGGAGGGCGCGCGAACGGGAGGGATGGCGCGAGATCAGAGCCCGAGCAGGCGATAGGCGCCGCGGCCGTCCGACTCGATCAGCAGCCGCCAGTTCTTCTTCGACTTGAAGACGTCGGACATCTTGAGGCTGCGCGAGCCCGCGGCGGCGAGGATCGCCTTGCCGCTCTGCCAGGGCTCGCCGCGCCCGGCGGCCTCGTGCAGCGCGCGCACGACCTGCGCCTGGATCGCACCCAGCCGGAAGTGCTGACCGTTGCAGCGGACATCCTGGTAGTCGGCGGAGGCATGGAACGCGCCGGGTCGTGGGCCGGCAGCCGCGCCTGCGAATCCGGTCTCAGCCTCGAAGCGGTCACGCTCGTCCCGCCTGAGGAAAAGATCGCGCTGCCGCACGGTGATGAGCTCTCGCTCCCCGGTCAGGCAGGCATAGTCGGCCTTGTGCGAGCGGAAGCGGCTGAGCTTCACCTCGCCATGCCGGAACAGCTGGAAGACGTCATGGGCGTGGAGATCCAGAAGCCCGTTGAACAGGCCCCGCTCGAAGGGCACGGAGAATCGCTCCCCCTCCGGTGTCTCCTCGTAGTCGCCGAGTTCGACCGCGAGGTTGAACACCCGGATCGACAGCCGCAGCTGGTCGTTCTCGGCGAGGTAGACGAGGTCCGCCTCGGACATGGACCAGCGCTCGAGGATCTCCGGCAGGGTGAAATACGACTTCTCGATCTCCATCCGGACCCCCGATTCCCATGTGCGATTGTTTAGGTTTTGTTCTAATCGCTTGACGGGTCCGCATCAATCCTGTTTTATCCTATTTCATCCACATACCCTTGGGGAAAACATGACCGAGCAGCACACCCTGGCCGACCGCCTGCGGGCCCGCGCCCAACAGCTCGGCCTGACGCCTGCCCATGTCGCCGAGATGGCCGGCGTGCACCGCTCCTTTGTCTACGACATCCTGCGCGGCCGTTCCGCCCGCCCCGGCCTCGACCGGCTGGCCGAGGTCGCGCGCGTACTGAAGGTGGACCGCGACTGGCTGATCCACGGCATCGGCGAGGTCGAGGGCACGCCCCCGTTCGTGGACAATCCGGACGACGCCTTCGTGGCCATCGCCCACGCCACGCCTCGGCCCTCGATGGGCGGCGGCGCGGTGGTGACCGAAGATGGCGACACGCCCGGCCGTGTCTATCACTTCCGCCAGTCGTGGATCCGCCACAAGCTTAAGGCCAGCCCGTCTCAACTGCGCATCATGCATGTGGAGGGCGACAGCATGGCCCCGACGCTCCTCAGCGGTGACGCGGTGCTGGTCGACATGACCCGTCGCGCGCCCAACCCGCCCGGCATCTTCGTGCTGGACGACGGGATGGGGCTGGTCGCCAAGCGGCTTGAGCACATCCCCAACAGCGACCCGCCCGCGGTGCGCGTCATCTCCGACAACAAGCACTATCCCGAATACGAGAGAACGGCCGACGAGATCCACATCGTCGGCCGCATACGTTGGTTCGCGCGTGAGATCTGAGGTGATCGCGTTTCGGGAGATCGACGATGCCGATCCGGCGCTGGCGTTCTCACCGCTGGTGCGCGGGATCGAGAAGACCTTCGCCTGGATCGGCGAACACGGCGGCATCCCCCTGACGCCGTCCAAGGCGTTCAAGCGGGTCTTCGTGCACTGGGCCGCGGCCGCGTTCGACTGGCCCGGCCACACCGAGGCGGACCTCTTCGCCGTCAACAAGGTGCTGAACGAGCCGGACTTCGCCCCACTCATGGTGCTGCACGACCTGATGATCGCGATGAAGCTCGGCCGGCACTACAAGGGCGAGTTCCGCCTGACCAAGTCAGGCCAGGCGTTGGTCCGCCATCCCGGTCGGATCTTCGGCACGGTCGTCCCGTTCTTCCTGTTCCGGATCAACCACGCCAGTATGTCGCGCTTCGACGACGCGCCGATCCTCGGCCACTGGGACGTGTTCCTGAACGTGCTGAATGTCGAAACCGAGGACGGCGCCACCGGAGCCCACCTCCGCCGCGTGCTCTTCGGGGAGCCCGAGAAGGGGCCGCTACCGCGGTATGACGAGGTGATGGGGCAACTCTACATCCAGGTGCTGCGCCCGCTGTGCTGGGCGGGACTTCTGCAGCAGGAGCGCGGAACGCCCAGCTATCGGTTCGAAGACGCGGTGTTCATGAAAACGCCGCTGTGGCGGGTGGCGCTGCGACTGGAGACGGATGGGGTGGTTCGTGCGGCGACGCGGCATTGAACAATGCTGACGCAGCCGTCGGTCACTGCCCGTACAAAAAAATAAGATCAACTACACAAGGATAGGATCAAATCACCGTAGCTCGAACGAGCTCGGGGATTTTCTTCCTAATTCTCTTGTAAGAGTTCGGAAGGCTTCCAGGTGTCAGCGCTTTCGTTGTTCCAAGGACGGTTTCAAGCTTCTTAAGTTGCTTCTTTCGCCCAATAAGGAGCCCTTGGGGCGACTGATCTCCAACCGGGACATTCAGGCGGCCGTAAAGAACTCCCTGAGCTGTCGCCGAACCAACAAGATCGATGTCCATGGAATATCGAAAACAAAAAACGCCAACATCTTCCAAGACGCTCATAGCCCTAGAATGATTCGTAAAGAACAAGTTCAAGAGATCAGCGCGCTTCGCAGCGTCCGGCAGCATCAGATCAATCAAACAGGTCGCTTTGTACTGTTGACGATAGCGCGGAAATCCGCGCGCATCTCTGCTCGTTTCTAGTTCATCATTCAAGTATGGTAGGAAATAATCCTTGTCGACCACAGTGGAGAAATCTATCTCGAGCTGGCGCAGAAGGTGATAAGCATAGGGCAAAGACTCAACGCCATCTAAGCTAACAATGGATACGCTGTGTTTTGCAAATTCCAGCCCGCCATCCTCGATAAGGTGTCTGACAAGCTCGGTATCAATAGGGCTCTCAGTCAAAATGACGAAATCAGCGAAAAAGAATTCAGAGTTTCTTCTGCGGTGAAAATTGTAGTATTTTGTCCGATCAATACCCCTATCGCCCCAAAATGTTCGAGATAGCTGCGTGACAGTGATCTCAAATCCACGGGTACTGGAAGAAACCCTCCTGCAAAGTGCGACCTCCTCATGTTCCAAGCTATCGAGCATTACTGTTGAGTGTGTGGTAAAGATAACTTGAAGCGGCAGTTTTTTCAGGGCGGCCAACATGGAGCGCTGCGCCTGTGGATGAAGATTCTGTTCTGGTTCTTCGATTCCAAGGATGTAAGTTCCGCCTAGCGATTCTGCCAAATATGAGTAGAGACCGACGGCGGCGAGGCTTTGCGTCCCACTCCCACAGTCAGTAATATCAACCGTCGTACTTCCATCTTTGACGCGCAATACAAGATCCTGTACCAGCAGGCTGTAATCTGGCGTGGTGGAATAGTCCAACTCAAACTCAAACGATCCATTCAAGTGTGTTAGAGTTCGGAGGTGTTTGCTAAGACTCCTGAATGTTCTGTCCTTGATGACTTTCGTAACCTCAGATACCTTAGGAGAAATTCGATCTCTATTCTTTGTATGCTCCTGCACCCACGACATCACCGCCGCCTTCAAGAGGCTATCCTGCCCCCATTTGAGAACATTTTCAATTCTAGATACTGGAACATATACGTAACGAACAAAACGTTGCAATTCTTCTTGAAATCCCACTGGAGCTGCGCTCCACGTCCCGTTCTGCAGTATCTCCCAGGTTTGAGATTTCCGATACTTCAAGCGAATTCGGACTTCAGATCCACCGGCAACAGCGCGGGGAAGACTACACTGAGCGGGAGCATCAGAGAATTCTAGGTCGATTATCGCAGTGGATGTTTTCTGAAAAGCATGGCGGGATGCTTCAAAGTGGGGGCGCTCTTCTTCGAAATTGAAAAATGCATTCAGCGCTCTGAGGATCGATGACTTCCCGCCGCTATTCTGCCCCACCAAGGCGAGTTCCGTTCCAACTTCTATTTCCGCGTTGCGGATCCCTCTGAACTTTTCAAGTCGAATTTTCTTCAGCTTCAAAGCACTTCCTCGATCCTGCGGTGCGAACGGCGAGCCGCACCCTAAGCCCATACGAGCGGCCTTTTTCAAACGCTAACCCCAGCGAGAAACCCGATCAACTGCGTTTATCTACGCGCGCCTACGACAACCCTTTGTTTTAGCTTGAATTCGGTCGCCGCGACCGGCGAACACGGAGCAAACCGCCTCAGGAAGTTCGCTCCCCATGCAAGACGACATCGCCTACGCGCCGCCCGCCGAGACGCTCACGACCGATGAGCGGCTGGTGGAGCTGGCCGCCATTCTCGCCAGCGCCATCGCGCGGACCAACCCACGGGAAACGAACGAGAATTCTCCTCTCGACGGAGACAGTTCGCTGGACATTCTCGCTCTCAGACGCCGTCGTCGGAGACAGGTACAAAACCGAGTTGGAGACGACGGATGAGGAAAAACACAAGGAAATCAGGCGGGAAGGCTGCATTCGCGCGCCAGGCGGCGGGGATTGACGTCCTGGCCGAACTTGCTGCGCTGAAGACGATGACAGTGCCCGAGCTGCAGGGGAAGTGGCGGGTCATGTTCGGCGAGCCCGCTCCGAACGCCAGCCGGGGGAACCTGGAGCTGCGGATCGGCTACCGCATCCAGGAACTCGCCCATGGTGGCATCAAGCCCGCGACGCGGCGCACGATGGACGCGCTGGCGGCCGAGGTCGCCACCGGCGCGCCGGGCCCGCTGATCGCGGATCCGCGCCGCCCGATCCCCGGCACAAAGCTGGTGCGCGAATGGCAGGGTGAGGAGCATGTCGTCACCGTCCTGACCGATGGCTTCGAATGGCAGGGTCGGCGCTTCAAGTCGCTCTCGGCCGCGGTGCGGGCGATCACCGGCAGTCACTGGAACGGCTGGAAGTTCTTCGGGCTCGCCCATGGCGCGGAGGCCCGCCCATGAGCCGCGCGAAGTCCGAGCCCGTGCGCCGCCTGCGGTGCGCCATCTACACCCGCAAGTCGAGCGAAGAAGGGCTCGATATGGAATTCAACAGCCTCGACGCCCAGCGCGAGGCCTGCGAGGCCTACATCGCCTCACAGCGTGCAGAGGGCTGGGTGGCGCTGCGCGACCGCTATGACGATGGCGGCTTCTCGGGCGGCACGCTGGACCGCCCGGCGTTGGCGCAGCTGATCGCCGACATCGAGGCCGGGCTGATCGACGTGGTCGTGGTCTACAAGATCGACCGTCTCAGCCGCGCGCTGATGGACTTCTCGAAACTGGTGGAGATCTTCGACCGCCACGGCGTCACCTTCGTCTCGGTCACCCAGTCCTTCAACACCACCACGTCCATGGGCCGCCTGACGCTGAACATCCTGCTCAGCTTCGCCCAGTTCGAACGCGAGGTGATCGGCGAGCGGATCCGCGACAAGTTCGCCGCCTCGCGCCGCAAGGGCATGTGGATGGGCGGTCCGGTGCCGCTCGGCTATATCGTGAAGGACCGCAAGCTGGTCATCGAGCCCGCCGAGGCAGAACAGGTCCGGACAATCTTCCGCCTCTATGCGCGCTCAAGTTCCACGGCCCAGGTGCTGAAGGAGTTGCACGCGCGCGGGATCCGCACGAAGCGCGGCGCGGTGTTCGACCGGGGCTACCTGCTGAAGTTCCTGCACAACAAGGTCTATCTCGGCCTCGCCGTGCACAAGGACGAGGTCTATCCCGGTGAGCACAAGGCGATCATCGACCAGAAGCTGTGGGACGAGGTCCACGAGGTCATCGCCAACAACCGCGTCGCCCGCGGGGCGGTGGCGCGGGCGGCGCAACCGGCGCTCCTGCGCGGGCTGATCTTCACCGAGACGGGCGCCGCCATGACGCCCCACCACACCAAGCGGAAGGGCAAGCGCTACTGCTACTACACGTCCATGGACGTGATCCGGAAACGCCCGGCGGCCGAGTTGCGCGGGCCGCAGCGGTTGCCGGGTGCCATGGTCGAGGAGGCCGTCATCGGCGAAATCCGCCGTATGCTGCGCACGCCTGAGGTGGCCGCGCGCACCGCGCGGGCGGTGCGGAAGGACCGCCCCGATCTCGATGAGACCACCGTCGTCGCCGCGCTGGGGCAGTTCGACGACCTCTGGAAGGCGCTGATCCCGGCCGAGCAGGCGCGCATCGTCCAGCTTCTGGTCGCGCGCATCACCGTAAGCGAGGCCGGCCTCGCCATCGACCTGCGCCATGATGGCCTCGGCGCCATCGCCACGCTGATGGCCCCGCCGAGGAAGGAGGTCGCCTGATGCCCGCGCCCGAGACCCTGCGCGTCCATATCCCGCTAGAACTCCGCCGCCGCGGTGGACGTCCCCGGATCCTGCCGCCGAAGCATGTCGAGGCCGCCATGGGTCGCGGGCAGGATCCCCACCTCCTGCGCGCCATCGGCCGAGCGTGGGGCTGGCGGCAACGGCTGGAACGCGGCGACGTCGCCACGCTCGCCGACATTGCCGCCGACGAGGGCCTGTCCGACCGCTATGTCAGCCGCCTCCTGCGCCTCGCGTGGCTGGCTCCCGAAGTCCTCGAGCGGATGGTCGTCTACCGCGAGCCGTCGACGATCAGCATAGTCGATCTATGCACCGTGGCGGCCCTGCCGTGGGATGAGCAGCCGGGGCGCGTGTTCGACTGATCGAGTGGCCTTCGCCGCTCGACCGGCGGTCGAGCGACGAACTGGCGCCTGCACCGGTTATCGCCGATGCGCCGCAGAGATCTTGTGGTTCCAATTTCGCAGCCACGCGAAACGCTCTGGATCCTGCTCGAGCAGATAGTTCCGGATACGATCTCGCGCATCGGGTTCCGAACGGATCAGCAGTGCCCGCAGATCCTGGTCGATGGCGCGGCGCTCGGCCCCCAAGGCCTCGGCCTTCGCATACCACTCGTGACCGGCTGCCAGGTCCCCGAGTTCCATCGAGACAGCGCCAAGCAGCGTGCACGGTCTGAAATCGGCCGGGGTCAGTTCGTGCGCTTCCAGCCCGAGTGTCCGAGCTTCGGTGAGGCGCCCGGCATCGCGCATCGCGCCTCCGCGCGTCGTCAAGAGCGCCGATCTCGGTTTCGGGCTCCGTCCCGCCTTGGCGAGCGCCGCCCCCGTCACGTCCAGCGCCCGCTGGGGTTCATCAGCCTTCCGCCAATGCGCACTGGCATTTACAGCATCCCACGGATCGCGGCTTTCTTCCCATGCCTTGGTGAGCGCTTTGGCTTCCAGCCGATGCCAGGCTTGCTGCAAAGCATCGGACCAGCAGTCCACCGCCTCGGTCGACAGCCAAGCGACGTCTTCGGGCGCCAGGCGGTTACCACTCGCCACCTGCTTCAGCAGCCGCATTGCACGGGGATAGTTCTCTGTCTCGATGAAGCCGATGCCGAACCGATCCCGCAACTCGCGGGCTTCGCGCTTGCGGCGCAGCACGGGGTCATTCTCCATTGCAACGAAGCGCGCCTTGGCCGCGGCATCCATCGCCTCGGCCTTTCGGGCCTGTTCGGCTGCCGCCCTGTCGGCTTCGTCCTTGGCACTTTGGATACGATCTGACCGCTCGCGCGCCGCGGCCTCCTCGAAGGTGGGACGATCGATCTTACCGGTCGCCAAGGCCAAGAGGGAGTCGTGCCCGCCGGAAGTCAGAAACGCCTGCGCCAAGGCGGTCAGCGTCTCACCCGCCTCGATCTTCTGCAGAATTCCGTTCAACCGCGCACCGACGAGCGCGGCGCCCGGCAGATCATCGACAAGATACTTTTCCGCCAAACCGGCTTGGTACGATCCTGACATAAGACAATCCACGCGATCAACTATACCGCTGAAGCCAAGCACGGCGGCTGGCCGGAAGGCAATTCAAAAATCCCGAGAAATCAGAGAGATCAGGCCGAATGACACCGCCATCACTACGCGCCATTCGGCCAGCGCACCCAGCCGCTGCGCCTCTTGCGGGTTGCGGTTCTGTTCCCCTCGAAGGCGATTGACACAAGGCCCGAAGTTTTGGCGGTGTTGAAACGCAGGTCCTTGGAAAGAAGACGAAAAATCCGACCGAACCGAATTCGGCGAGGTTCGCCCGAACAGAGACGGAGAGCCGTTCAGAGCCCGAACCGGGCCTGGCGCGCGGTCTCAGAGGTTCGCATGGGGGAGGCAAAGCCCTTTGAAAACACGACTATTTCCGCGCCGCGATGGGCGCCTGTCCGTGTTCGCAACAGGGATGATGGCGGAGGGGATGGGTCTGACGTCCAACCTTCTCCGCCTACAACACATTGATATTGTTTATTCTTCAGAGCCGTAACGGTGTCCTTCAGGAAACGCTTTGATCCCGTACTCCGTCACCCATCTCGGTCGCGATCGTCAGGGCGCTCGACCGATGTCCCTGCTGCAACGCGCCCCGCAGGCAAACCGCCGATCCGCCCAACTTATGACGCAGTAAGATTGAGGCCTTACCAATTCTCCGAGCAAGAGGACAGTCCCGGTCGAGACCACTATGGCTTACCGCGCCGAAAGATGAGCATCGCTGTGGCGAAAAGAGGCGCGCCGATCGCCAGGAGCGCGAGCGCCTGCGGCCAAAGCTCGGACAGGCCTATCCCTTTCAGGAACACGCCGAGGATCACGTCCATGTAATGGCGCAGCGGGCTCCCGAGAGAGAGAGTTTGCAATAGCTCGGGCATGCTTTCTACGGGCGCAAGTGTCCCGGAGAGGAACATCAACGGGAACAAGCTGAAAAAGCTCAGCAAAAGGGCCTGCTGCAATGTTCGACTCACGCTTGCGATCAGCACGCCCAGCGAAATCGCGCTCACAAGGAATACCGCGGTGAGCGCAAGGAAGAGAAGGAAACTGCCCCGCATGGGCACGCCGAACCACCAGACGATCAAGAGGCTCGGGAATATCGAGAGGAGCCCGATAACCAGTGTCGGGAAGGTCTTGGCGACGAAGAGCTCCGCCGTGCCGATCGGCGTCACCTGGAGCTGCTCGATAGTGCCGGTTTCCTTTTCGCGGACGATGGAGGCCGCTGGATGGATCACCCCCACCATCATGGCGGCAAGGGCAATCATGGAAAGCACCACGAATGAGGTGTAGGTCTGGTCAGGGTTGTACCAGACCCGGACAACCGGCTGGACACCCCCTCCGGACACCGCTGCGATTGTCGGAGCCGCCCGGAAACGGTTGACGATCTCAAGCGCATAACCGCGGGCCTGTGCCGCCATGTTCGAATTGGTCCCGTCAAGGAGTACCTGCACGGTAGGCGCGTCGCCCCTCGCCAGATCATGCTGGAAGCGTTCCGGGATGACGAGCGCAACACGTGCCCGGCCCGTCTGAAGCCAATCTGTCGCCGCAGGCGCGCTGGCGGGATACCCGGCGGGCGCGAACGCGTCTGTTACCATAAAGCCTTCGACCAGGGCGCGACTCGCCGATGTCTGGTCGAGGTCGACGACGGCGAGCGGCATGTCATTGACTTCGAAGGACAGGGCGTAGGCGCAGATCACCACCTCGATCGTGTAAAGCCAGAGGATCAAGACCAGCATCACGCGGTCGCGCAGCAACTGAATCATCTCCTTTACAAGGAGGCCCGCAAGCCGCGTGCCCATCAGGCCACCTTCTTGCGAAACCGCCACGCCGCGAGCGCGAAGATGATCGCCGTATAGGCGCAGAGAAGCAGGACCGAGGGCCAGAGTTCCGGCAAACCGGCGCCCTTGAGCACGACGCCCCGCGAGAAGTCCACGAAATATTGCACCGGGAACAGGCGCGTATAGAGCTGGAGGACATAAGGCATGGTGAATATCGGGAACAGGAATCCCGAGAACAGAAACGACGGCATCAGCGTCACGATGAGCGCCAGTAACATGGCGACGAGTTGGCTTTTGGTGACTGTGGAAACCAGAAGCCCAATGCCGACGGTGCAAAAGACATAGACGAGCCCCACCAGAAGGAGGAGGCCGATGCTGCCGCGCAGCGGAACATCGAACCACAGGAAGCCCACGGCGATAACCATGACGATCTGAACAAAGGCAATAAGGCCATAGGGCACGAGCTTGCCGGTCAGAAACTCGGCCGGCGTAAGTGGCGATGCGAAGATCTGCTGAATCGAACCGCTTTCCTTTTCACGGGTGATGGCAAGCGCCGTCAGAAGCGGCGGGAATGCCATCAAGATCACGCCGAACAAGCCTGGAATCACGAAAGTTACACTGCGCAACGCCGGGTTATACCAGACGCGGGCTTCAACGTGGACGCTCGGAGACGCCTCACTATGAAAATCCGAGACGATGGCTGCTGCGTAGGCTGCTATGAGGTTGGCAGTGGCGGAATAAGTGCCGTCCACGAGCACCTGGACAGGTGCCGTCCCATCGCGCGCGAGGGTGTTCTGGAACTTCGGCGGGATAACGAGCGCGAGCTTTACAGTGCCACGCTGCAGCTCCTTCTCGACATCCCGATCATCGGTGAAATCCTGTGCGAGCTGGAAGTAGCCGCTCTGAATGAAACGATCGACCAGTGCCCGGCTGTCCGGGGACCGGTCCTGGTCGAATACCCCCATGGGAACATTGTCCACGTCGAGCGAGATCGCATAACCAAACAGGAATAGCATCAGTAGCGGCATGAGAAGGGCGACCACGACCGTGATGGGATCGCGAACTATCTCGGTCGTTTCCTTTTCAACGATAGCGGCTATGCGGCTGAATTTCATCCCGCTTCCCCGATTGGCCGAACGGGCTGCGTGCGCTCCCGCTCGATATAGGCAAGAAACACGTCCTCGATCGTTTCCAGACCGTCTTGCGGCAGGCCGGCGCGCAAGGCCGCGAGGTCGCCCGCCGCGATCAGGCGGCCCTCGTACATGAGCCCGAGGCGGTGGCAGTAGGCGGCCTCCTCCAGATAATGCGTCGTAACGAGCACAGCCGTGCCGGCCGCAGCCAGCGTGTTGACGAGTCGCCAGAAGCGGGAACGCGCCTGGGGATCGACCCCGGAGGTCGGCTCGTCAAGGAACAGGACGGCCGGACGGTGCAGGATGCCGCAGGCGAGTGCAAGCCGCTGGCGCACGGCGCCGGAAAGGCCGGAGACAGCTTCGTCCGCGAGGCCGTGGAGCCCGGTGACGGCGCTTGCCCAAGCGATGGCCTCTCGGGCCGGGCGGCGCTTTATCCCGTAGGCGCTGGCGAAGAATGCCAGATTCTCATGCACGGTGAGATCGTGGTAAAGCGAGAAACGCTGGGACATGTAGCCGATACGCTGGCGCAATCGGCGCGGTTGCGAAGCAATGTCGATACCCACGACATGCGCGGTCCCGCTCGAAGGCGGCAAAAGACCGCAGAGCATGCGGATGAGTGTGGTCTTGCCCGCGCCGTTCGGGCCGAGCAGGCCGAAGATTTCCCCGGGGTTCACCTCGAAGGAGACATCGTCCACAGCGACAAAATCACCGAAGCAGCGGGTCAGCCGGCGCGTTTCCACACTCTCGGCCGGTTCGTGAGGACCCTTCGAAGCGGCAAGCCGTGCGACGTCGGCAATGCCTGTCGGAACCTCGGTACGCTCGCCCTTGCGCAGGACAACGAAGACATCCTCCATCGAGGGCGTGGCCGGTTCCACCCGTCCGAGTTGTTCGAGCTGTTTGCGCAACTCGTTCGAAAGACCCTTGGCCGGCTCCACGACAAAGCGGACATCCGTCGGCCGCCACTGGCTTCCCAGCATCTCCGGAGCGTCACTCAAGACATTCTCGACCGCGACCGGATTGTCCGTTTCCACCTGGAAGACAGCTCCTTGCGCGCGAGCACGCAGCGCGTCGGGCGTCCCTTGCGCGGTTATAGAACCGTGGTCGAGGAAAGCGACGTGATCGCACATTTCCGCCTCGTCCATATAGGATGTTGCGAAGACGATCGTCGCACCCTCGTGCCGGAAGTCTTCCAGCATCCGCCAGAGTTCGCGGCGCGAGAGCGGGTCCACCCCAAGGCCGGGCTCGTCGAGGAGAAGCAGGGGCGGCTGATGAATCAGGTTGGTGCAAAGGGCGAGCTTCTTGCGCATGCCGCCCGACAGTGAGCCCTCCCGGCGATGAAGAAAGGGGGTGAGAGCGGCCATCGCGAGGAGGCGCTCGCTCCTTGCGGCGTACACAGCCCGAGGCACGGCGCGCACCTTGCCGGCGAAGGCCAGGTTCTCCGCGACAGTAAGGTGATCATAGAGCGTAAAGCCTTGCGCCATGTAGCCAATCCGGGACGTGATTTCGGAGGCTTGCCGTACCGTGTCGAAGCCCAGCACCCGGCAGCTGCCCTCACTCGGATCGAGAATGGCGGCCAGCAGTTGAAGGAGTGTCGTCTTGCCCGCCCCGTCAGGCCCGACGAGACCAAAGATCTCGCCCCGCGCAATTCGCAGATCGATTGCACTGATGGCCCGGGCGTGGCCGAACCGCCGGCCCAGTCCCTCGGCTTCGATCATGGTGTCACGCGCGCCGCTCATCGCCCCCGCCTCACTGCGGAACGAAGAGTTGCGCTGGCCATCGCGCGCCGGCATCCCAAAGTATCCAGGCATCAGCTGGCATGCCGGGCTTGAGCACACCATCAGGATTGTCAAGGACAAGCGTCACGCCGAAGACCATGCGCGTCCGCTCCTCCGGCATGTGGATATCGCGGGGCGTGAACTGCGCCTGCTGATCGACCCGCGCGACCCGCCCTTCGAACAGACGGTCGGGAAAGGCGTCCACCCGGACCCGTGCGGGGGCGTCGAGCTTGACCTTGCCGATGTCCTTCTCGGGAATGAAAACCTTGAGCTCGATGCGAGAAAGGTCGGCCAAGATAGCCACCGTTCGACCTGGCTGGGCGAACTCGCCCACCTCTATCGTCTTTGCCAGAACGGTCCCGGAGATCGGTGTGAAAACATGCGTCTTTTGGACTTGGTCCGCCACAACGGCAAGCTCCTTGCGCGCGGCTTCGATCCGGCTTTCGATCGCGCCGACCTCCGCTTCCAAAGCGCCTACCCGGCCCTGGGCGTTCCGGAATGCGTTTTCCGCCTCCTCGACCCGCTGTGGCGTCACGGTACCCCGCTCGCCAAGTTCGCGGTAGCGGGAGAGTTCACGCTCGGCGGTCTCATGGTGATGGCGCCAGACCTGCAGCTCGCGCTCCGCCTGTTCGCGCTCCCGCCGTCGCGCCTCGACCCCGGCCTCGGCTTGCTCTTTGCGCAGGATGAAATCGCCGTCATCGAGTCGAAGCAGGAGGTCGCCTTTGGTGACGGTTACACCTTCGTCGATCTGACTCTCGACGACTCGGCCCGCGACCTCGACGGCCACCCGCACTTCCGTAGCTTCGATGTGGCCGTTGCCGTAAAGCAACTGTTCAGGAAGCGGCGCTGGCCGCAAATAGAGGAACAAGCCATAAGAGCCGCCGGCAATGACGGCCAGCAACAGCGCGCTCAAGAGCCATGTTTTTCTCACGCGGGCGCCTCCTTCGTTCTCTTGGTTCATATCAGCGCCAGGGAATTGTTACCTTGCGTGATCGTGTTCCGTGTCGAACTCACTCACCGTTCCCGCCAACTTCCCTGTTCCCGGCGCGATGTCTCCAGCAAGCGCAGAGGCCACGACTTTCCATGCGCCACCAGAGTAGTCTGGGCCATGGCCGGGCTTTCCGTCCTGGCGTTCGCTGCCGGACTGCTGATGGCCCGGGTATTCGCGGGGCCGTGAGGCGCAAGCTCACATGATGCTGGCGCGAATGCAATGCGCGAACGCTGATCCAGATCAATACCTGCGCAATCGAAAGCCTTATGATAGCATAGGGGCGAGCGGAGATTCCGGGTTGGCCATGACGGGACGACGCATCACCTTGTTCTTGAAGAAAGTGCTGTCGGCAAGATCGCCGGTGCTGCACCTTCTCATCGTTGTGGTCATGGTGCTTTCGGCAACCCTGGGCCAGATCCACGACGACGAGGCGTCGGTGTCATCCGACCATAGTGTAGGCGCGTTGCTTGACCGGCATGCGGATAGGTCAGCGGCTCCTGCAAGCAGTCCGTCAGGTCACTGCATCTCGGGTGCCAGCTGTTCCGGCGCGGTGCTTCCGGCGGCGCTGGAGGCGCTCCTGCCGATTGCGATACGATCAAGTTCGTATTCCGTCACGCGTGAGAGACCCGCGACCGGAAGAATTCTCGCGCCGTCCCTGAAGCCTCCGCGAGAGCGCATCGTCGTCTGATCCGCATGCGGCGGCGCGCCGCCTCCTGACCCGGAAATGTCGTTGCCGCTTGGCCCGATAGAACCCGGAGCAGGACGCGCAGGCGTCACCCTGCTCACCGGATTTTCGATCTGACATCGCCGTTTCCCATCGGTCCCCCGTCAGGGGCCGCTGAAGCGACGGGATCCACCAAGGATCAAGGCACGCGCGCGAATGAACAGGATAGCTTGATGTCTGCAATGAAAACCGATCCGGCGGTAGTCCGGCCGCGAATACCCGTGATGGCTCTTGGCATGAGCCTCGGGCTGTTTCTGGCGATCACCTTCGTCCTTTGCGTGGTCTGGGGCCTGATCCTTCCGGGCGCGGCGATGTATCCGAGTTGGCAGGCCCTGTTGCCAGGGTTCACCTGGCTCAGCGGGCAGAGCTATCTTCTCGGCCTCGCCGAAAGCCTTGCCTATGGGTGGTACATTGCGCTGATCTTTGCGCCGCTCTTCAACTTCTTCTCCGAAAGGCAACAGCGATGAAGCGGACAAGCCATCTGAAGAAAGCTGAACTCTCTCATCTGCAATCGAATGCGGCCCCCGATACGGCCAGTGATCAGCCTGTCGCTGCGGTTGCGGTGTCACTGGATCATGGCGCCTATCAGCGTGACCTGTGGGAGCGTTCGGTGCTGTTCCTGGACACGTTGCGCAAGCGCGCCGAGAACATGATCGATCACGAACGCGCCGGGATGCCGCCGCTGCTGGACTTCAAATACGAGACCCTGCTCGACGCCCGCCGCTTCGACATCCCGGCCAACTATGCCCTGCTCAGGATCACCGAGGTCGAGGGCCATTGCTGGGATGATTGCGTCGATCATGCCAAGCCGCCGGTGATCGTTGTCGATCCGCGGGCGGGCCATGGTCCTGGCATCGGCGGGTTCAAGCAGGACAGCGAGGTCGGGATGGCGATGCGTGAGGGGCATCCGGTCTATTTCGTGATCTTCTTTCCCGAGCCCGTGCCCGGACAGACACTTGCCGACGTCCTTCATGCCCTCCACCGGTTTGTCGATGAGGTCGCTGGCCGCCATCCGGGCATGCCACCAATTCTTTATGGCAACTGCCAGGCGGGTTGGGCGGTGACGTTGCTGGCCGCCGATTGCGAGGGTCTGACCGGCCCGGTGGTCTTGAACGGTTCGCCGCTCTCCTACTGGGCGGGCGAAGCCGGCGTGAACCCGATGCGGGTGGCCGGCGGCCTTCTGGGCGGCGCCTGGCTGACCCATCTGGTCGGCGATCTGGGCGACGGGCGGTTCGACGGCGCCTGGCTGGCCCAGAATTTCGAGCGCCTGAAGCCGGAAAAGGCGATCTGGGAGAAATATGCGAACCTCTTCACCAACATCGACACCGAAACCGACCGCTTTCTGGAGTTCGAGCGCTGGTGGAACGGCTATTATTTCCTCGGCCGCGAAGAAATGCTGTCGATCACCGAGAACCTGTTCATCGGCAACAAGATCGAGCAGGGCAAGATGAAGGTCTGTGACGGCTGCATGATCGACCTTCGGCGGATCGACAAACCGATCGTCATCTTCGCCTCCTTCGGCGACAATATCACGCCGCCGCAGCAGGCGCTTGGCTGGATCCCCGAAATCTATGCCGACACCGACGATCTGAAGGCCGCGGGGCAGAGGATCGTCTATCTGACCAATCCGCACAGCGGTCATCTGGGCCTGTTCGTCTCGGCCTCGGTCGCGCGTCTGGAGCATCGGGCGATGCTGGAAAGCCTGGATGAGATCGATGCGCTGGCACCGGGCCTCTACGAGATGAAGATCGACAACCCGACCGGCGATCCCGATTGCCACAAGCCGACCTTTTCCGTGCGGTTCGAACCGCGCGAGGTCGCCGATCTCAGGGCCGACTACCCGCGCGAGGCCTTCGAGAAGGTGCGCATGCTCTCGGAGATGAACGAGGCCGTCTACAAGACCTTCGTCAGTCCCTGGGTGCGGGCAATCACCACGCCGTGGTCCGCCGAGGTGTTGGAGCGGATGCATCCGATGCGGGTCAGCCGGCAGATGTTCTCGGCCCGCTACAACCCCTGGATGGCAGGGATCGAACGCCTTGCCGGACAAATCTCGACCGACCGCCAGCCCCTGCCGGACGATCATCCCGACATGCTGCGCGAGCGCAAGGCATTCAACGACATCACTCGGCGGCTGGAGGCGATGCGCAAGGCGCGCGATGTCGCACTCGAGCAGATGTTCAGCCTGCTCTATGGCGGCTTCCCACCCCCGCGTCCTGAACCGCACGATTCCCCGGAACAAATTTCATGAAAGCCCCGCGCCCCATGACGAAAGATCACAAAATGTCTCGGACCTCCGCCGAACCGCATGGCACATCCAAACACGATCATGCGCATGGTGATCACGGCAAGACCGCCGATCAAACGCACGATACCGTTCCACCTGACCATTCGGGTCCGGTCTACACCTGCCCCATGCACCCGCTTGTGCGGCAGACCTCGCCGGGCACCTGCCCGCTTTGCAACATGACGCTGGTTCCAGAAGGCGACGAAAAGGCACAGGCTGGCCACACTGACAAGCAGGCGAAGACAGCGCCTGCGGGGTCAAAAGGGCAATACGACATGGTTCCCCCGGGCTTTGCCGGCGCGGTCTACACCTGCCCGATGCACCCGCAAGTTCGGCAGACCAAACCGGGCTCTTGCCCGATCTGCGGCATGGGGCTGGAGCGCGAGACGGCCGCCGCGGGCGACGAGGGGCCGAACCCCGAGCTGAGTGACTTCACCCGCAGGTTCTGGGTTGGCGTCGCGCTGACCCTGCCGCTGCTCGTCCTGACGATGCCGGCTGCGGCCGGGTTCACCGCGATCCGCGACTTCTTCGGTGAACGCACCACGCTCTGGGTCGAATTCGCCCTGGGAACGCCGGTCATCCTGTGGTCGGGCTGGCCATTCCTGGTGCGAGGCTTCAACTCGTTCCGCACCCTGAACCTGAACATGTTCAGCCTGATCGCGATGGGCGTCGGGGCGGCATATCTGTTCAGCGTCACGGCGCTTCTCGCCCCGCAGATCTTTCCCGACGGGTTCCGCAACGCCGAAGGCCATGTCGGCGTCTACTTCGAGGCGGCGGCGGTCATCGTGACCCTTGTCCTTCTGGGGCAGGTGATGGAACTGCGCGCGCGCGAGCGCACCGGTTCCGCGATCAAGGCGCTGCTGGGCATGGCGGCAAAGACGGCGCGGATCATCCGGGACGACGGCAAGGAAGAGGAAATTCCGCTGGAGGATGTGGCCGTCGGCGACCGCCTGCGCGTGCGTCCCGGCGACAAGGTGCCGGTGGATGGCGTGGTGATCGAGGGGCATTCGTCGGTCGATGAATCGATGATCTCGGGCGAACCTGTGCCGGTCGAAAAGGTAACCGGCGAAAAGGTGATCGGCGCCACGATCAACGGCACCGGCTCTCTAGTCGTCGAGGCCGAGCGCGTCGGCGCCGACACCACCCTGGCGCAGATCGTCGAGATGGTCGCGAATGCGCAGCGCTCGCGCGCGCCGATCCAGAAATTCGCCGATCAGGTGGCGGGCATGTTCGTGCCCGCGGTGATCGGCGTGGCGGTGCTGGCCTTCATTGGCTGGGCCGTCTGGGGGCCGGATCCCGCCTATGCCTATGCCCTGATCGCCGCGGTCGCGGTGCTGATCATCGCCTGTCCCTGTGCGCTGGGCCTTGCCACACCGATGTCGATCATGACGGCAACCGGGCGCGGTGCGCAGGCCGGCGTGCTGATCAAGAACGCCGAGGCGCTGGAGCGGTTCGCCAAGGTCGATACTCTGATCGTCGACAAGACCGGCACCCTGACCGAAGGCAAGCCGAAGCTGGTGGCCGTCCTTCCCGAGGAGGGCCATGACGAGGCCGAGGTGCTGCGGCTGGCCGCGACGCTGGAGCGCGGCTCCGAGCACCCCCTGGCCGAGGCGATCGTGAAGGGCGCCGACGAGCGCGGAATCGAGATCGGGTCCGCTACGGATTTCGAGGCGGTCACCGGCAAGGGCGTGAAGGGTGTCGTTGACGGCAAGGTGGTTGCCCTCGGCAATGCACGCTTGATCGAAGACATGGGGTTGCAGGGCGGCGCGCTTGTAGCCACCGCCGACGCCCGGCGCGACGAGGGCGAGACGGTGATGTTCGTCGTGATCGACGGCAAGATCGCCGGGCTTGTCAGCGTCGCCGATCCGGTGAAGGAAACAACGCCTGCCGCCCTGAAGGAACTCCATGCGCTGGGGTTCCGCATCATCATGGCCACCGGCGATAATGAACGCACGGCACGGGCGGTTGCCGGAAGACTGGGGATCGACGAGATCCGCGCCGATGTGCTGCCTCAGGACAAGGCCCGCATCATCCAGGAATTGCAGGCCGAGGGGCGCAAGGTGGCGATGGCGGGCGACGGGGTCAACGACGCCCCCGCCCTTGCCCAGGCGGACGTCGGCATCGCCATGGGCACCGGCGCCGATGTGGCGATCGAGAGCGCAGGCTTCACGCTGGTGAAGGGCAACCTGGACGGCATCGTCCGGGCGCGGCGGCTGTCGCAGGCGACGATGGCCAACATTCGCCAGAACCTGTTCTTCGCGCTGGTCTACAACGCGGCCGGCGTGCCGATCGCGGCGGGGGTCCTCTATCCGTTCCTCGGCCTTCTGATCAGCCCGATGTTCGCGGCCTTTGCGATGAGCGCCTCGTCGATCTCGGTGGTGCTGAACGCGCTTCGGCTGAGGACGGTGAAGGTATGATGATCGATGGCGTCATCCTTCTGTGGTTAGTGCTTGCGGGCTTGTCAGTGGTCTTCGTGGTCATCGACATCCGCACCACCCCGGCGCACCCGGTACTGAAATGGGGCTTCATCCTGCTTGTAGCCTATACCGGCGTGGTCGGGCTGGTGCTTTATCTGCTTGGCTGCCGCGAGCCCTTGCGGGGCAGCCACGAACGCTTTGTGGCAGCGCGCTGGCGGCAGGTGCTGGGCTCGACGATGCACTGCGTGGCCGGGGACGGCGCGGGGATTCTGGCGGGGGCAGTGATCTCCAGCGTCGTCGTCCTGGCAGGGCCGTTCGAGCTTGCAGTGGAGTATCTGCTGGGCTTCGCCTTCGGCTGGGCGATCTTTCAGGCGCTGTTCATGCGCGACATGGCGGGAGGCAGCTATCTGCGCGCGCTGAAAACCACCTTCGTCCCCGAACTTCTGTCGATGAACCTGCTGATGGCCGCGATGGTGCCGGTAATGATGATCCTGCGCACGCGGATAGCGCCCGGGGCCGGGCCGACTGATCCCGCGTTCTGGTTCGTGATGTCGATGGCGCTTTTGGCGGGGTTCATCGTCGCCTATCCGATGAACTGGTGGCTGGTGGTCAATCATCTCAAACATGGCATGTTCACGGTGCGTGCCGTCGATGATCCGGCCGCGCCTGAACCCATGGATGCGCGCATGCGCCATGGCAGGCCGCAGGCTGATACACAGGGCATGACCGACGATCCGAGGAAGCTTTCCATGACCGGCCCGGCGAAAAAGGTGGTGCCTTCGGCTGCGCTCATGGCGGCGCTGTCATTTGCGATCCTTGGTGTCGGCCTGCTGGTCACCGGGCAGTTTGTTCCGCAGTTGCGGCCATGACATATCGAACGCCCGCTTGAGAAAAGGAGTGACCCATGCCAGCGCTGCTTGAGCGATCGGTCCGAAGCGCACGCCGTCTTGCATCCGTCATCGCGGCGCTGATGGCGCGGATGCCGGGGCGTGCCCGCCGTTGTGCAGGACACCGCCGCCGCCAGTGGCACGGTTTTCGCAATGTGTGTGCCGGTTTGTTACGCAGCCCTGCCCGCTGGGGCGTGTTCGCCCGCCACGTTGCGATCCTGACGATGCTGAGTCTTTTATGGGAATTCGCCCAGATGCCGCTCTACACGCTGTGGCAGACGGGAACGACCCGCGAGATCGTCTATGCCGCGCTGCATTGCACTTTGGGCGATGCGATGATCGGCGGGGCAAGCCTGCTCGTGGCTCTGCTCATCGTCGGCGGGGCGGGCTGGCCGCGCGAGCGGTGGGGCGCGGTTCTCGCCGCCACCGTCGCGATCGGCCTTGGCTACACCGTCTTCAGCGAGTGGTTAAACGTCGGGCTGCGTGCGTCCTGGGCCTATTCCGACCTCATGCCGGTGGTCCCGCCGTTCGGCACCGGCCTCACGCCACTCTTGCAATGGCTGATCCTGCCGCCCGTCGCCTATCGCCTTGCGACAAGAGGCATCGCGCAGGCCGAGGAGAGGTCTGCATGACATATGACCGGGACAAGGAACGAAGGGGCGGAATATGAAAAGATTCCTTCTCGCGGGGGGCGGGGTGATCCTGCTCGGCGGGATCGCCGCGCTGGTCTGGTACCCGTCGCCGGAGAGTGACCGTGCCAGGCCCACGGTCAGCACCGCGATGCACGGCCGCGAGGCCGCCGCACCTGGGTGCGGCGGCCGGTGCCAGGGTGCCGTCGTGCCATGACGGAGAACACGAACAGCGGTCGATGAGGCCGTGTTGCAAAGGAGGCAAGGATGAGTGACGAGATTGCCTTTCGCCATGCGGATCCAGGAGAGCAACCCCGCCGCGATTTTCTCTTCGCCGCGACCGGCGCGGTCGGTGTCGGGGCCGCCGTGTGGCCGTTGATCGACGCTCTCAACCCCTCGGCCGAGGTGCTGAGCCTGGCATCGATCGAGGTCGACCTATCGGGCATCGAGGTTGGCCAGCGGATCACCGTCAAGTCGCGCGGGCGCCCGGTGTTCATCTGGTGGCGCTCGCCGGCGGATATTGCCAATGCGCGGGCAACGCCGCTCGACGATCTCGGGGACCCGGTCGACCGGGCGTCGGAGAACCCGGACCACGTCGGGGGCATGCCCGCGCTCGACTGCAACCGAAGCGTGGACGAGGCGGGCGAATGGCTGGTGACGATCGGCGTCTGCACGCATCCGGGCTGTGTGTCGCTCGGCCAGAGCGGTGCGTCGGTCGGCGATCGGGGTGGCTGGTTGCCCCTGCCACCGGTCGCACTACGACCGCTCGGGCCGCATCCGCAGAGGGCCGGCACTGCGCAACCTCGACATCCCGCCGTACACGTTCGACGGCGGGACGCTGCTGCAGGTCGGGTGACAGACATAACCGGGACAACCAGCATGCCGCAAGACTGGCGCACAGCGGAACCCGCCCCCCCCAGATCGCACACGCTGCGAACGACGAACCGCCAGGCGCCGGCGCCTGGCGGACATGCGTCGCATCACTCCTGCGGGACCATCGCTCCCTGCGTCCCGTGTCCGACCGGCCGAAGTATCCGCGCCGGGACGACTCGTCGCCACTCCACCCCTGTGATATTCAGCCCGAGAGAGACACAATGTTGAAGACGAACCCAGCCAGCCTTTTCATCGCTGCCGCCTTGGCGACGGCAACCGCGGTCGCGGGCGAGCCGGCCGCGCGGGTCTATATCCCGACGGGCGACAGCGCCGAGATCGTGGTGGTCGATGCGCAAACGCACGCAGAGGTTGGCCGGATTACTGGCCTTCCCGCCGCCCATGGCCTTGCCGTTACGCCCGACGGGCGGCGTCTCGTCGTCGGCAGCTTCGACGAGCGCCCCGTGGGCGCGGCTGCGCCCGACAGGCCGGCCGGTGTCTCGGCCGAGGATCACGCGGCGCATCACGCGCCTGCCACTGCCCCGGCCGCCGCCGATACGGTAAGCGATGTCTCGATCGTCGATATCGCAACCGGATCGGTCATCCGCAGCATCGAGGTTCCCGGCGCCGTCCATCATGTGGCGGTGAGCCCCGATGGAGGCACCGCCGCGGTCACCCATCCGGCCGGCGATGCCATCACCGCCATCGACCTCGCCGAACTGACCGTCATCGCTACCGTGCCGACGGGATCGTTGCCGAACTACGCGACCTTCTCCGGCGATGGCGGACAGCTTTACGTCAGCAACGCGGGCGACGACACCATCGCTGTCCTCGATACCCGCTCCTGGAGCGTGATGGAGACGATCGCGGTCGGCGAGGCCCCCGAACACCTCGCCCTGTCGCCCGACGGACACCGCCTGGTGGTCAGCAATGTCGCCGGCGGTTCCCTGTCGGTGATCGACCTTGCCACACGGCAGGTGGTCGGGACGCTCCCGGTCGGGGACACGCCGCACGGCATCGACTTCGCCGATGATGGCAACACCGTCTTCATCGCCTTGACCGGAGAGGAAAGGCTCGCTGCCGTCGATCTCGGAAGCGGGACCTCGCGCGGCGTCGCGCTGGCGCCTGCGCCGTATCATCTGAACGCGATCCGGGGACGTGGCGTCCTCTATGTCTCCAGCGTCGAGGGCTCCCGCATCTGGGTGCTCGACGCCGCCACACTGGCGCTGACGGGAGAGATCGCGATCCCCGGCATTGGCCACCAGTTCGCCCAGACGCCCGCAAACTGATCCCGTCCGACCTCCGGGCCGGGTCAACCTGATGATGGGAGACACACATGAACGACGCCCCGAACATCCGGCCCTTCCTGCGCACACGCTGGGGGATCGGCCTCGTCGCCTTCCTCGCCGTTTCCGCGGCGCTGCTGCTCTTCGACCACTGGACGCACATCGCCGGAAGCAGCCTGCTGCTTCCGCTGGCGCTCCTGGCGGGGTGCCTCGGCATGCATTTCTTCATGCATGGCGGTCATGGGAAGGGGGATGACTGATGGAGACCGGTCTGCCGCAAGACGGCCTCTGGGGCATCGCCATCCTCAACGCGGCGATCTTCATCCTGCTCGCCTTCAGCTTCTTCAAGCCGCCGCCTGATCAGGCGTCACCAACTTTTGCCCATATCTCCATCCAGATTTACGAGGTGCCGTCTTGGCCTGATCGATTTCCCGGCGTTGGTAGTCGGGGGAGGACGATGGGTCGTCTCGATATCGAGGAACGGACGGCGATGGCGGTCTTGTTGGAACGGGGGCATTCGCAAAGCGCGGTGGCGCGGCTTCTCGGGGTGAGCGAGGGAGCGGTACGATATCACCGGAAGCGCTGGTCGGCGGATGCTGCCGATGGCCGGAGCAGGCAGGCAAGCGGAATATCAACGGCTTGTAGACGTCCTGCGGCACGCCCGCGCCTGATCGCGCAGGACGGCGTAGTCGGCGAGCCAGCCGACGATCACAGCGTCCTCGGGCAGCGCGGCAACTTCCTCTGCCGCACGCGCCTGTTCGGCGCGGCTATAGTCCACCACGGGCGGGCAGGTGCCGGGTGGGGCGTCAGAACCCGCCGTCGCGCAGGCGGTCAAGAAGATCGTCGCGGCTGCGAAGGCGGCGGCTGGCCGCGTCCAGCATCTGGCGGTGGATGGCATCGGTGTGCTCCAGCATGTCGAGCCGCTCGGCGGCGCGGCCAGCGTGCTCGCCCGCACGGCGGAGGTTGAGAAGAAACAGGGCGATGGCGAGCGCGACGAGGGCCATGGCCGCCGCTCGCCGCGCCCATGGCCGGGCGAGGGGCCCGGCCAGCAATTCGGCCCACATCACCGGCGACCTTTGCGCCAGTCATCCAGCCGGGCCCAGACCGCAACGGCGATCCCGCCCAGGGCGAGCGCGATGAACAGCCAGCGAAGGGTATCGAGATATGGCACCAGCGGAAGAACGGCGCCCTGCGCCTCGGCCAGCACCTCTTGCGCTACCTCGACGCCGGCGGCGCCCATTGTCGCGACCCCCGCGGCCCCGGTGCCGCGCAGGGTGCGGCTCTGCGCCAGAACCTCGCGCGCGGGCGGGGTCTCGGTGGCGAAGGGCACCGCGCGTACCGGGAAGGGCTCGCCCCAGGAGCGCGCCGGGCCGAGGTCGATGTGGATGAAGCCCGAGCGCGGGTAGAAGCCGAAGCCGAGGAACCCGACGTCGCGCGCCGCTGCCTCGAACGCCGCCGGATCGTGGTTCGCCATGGAAATATCGAACGCCGTGCCGTCCATGTGCTTCGAGCGCGGGGCGCCGCCGACGGCGCGGTTGTGCTCGGGGCTGCGGTAGGCGGAGCGGACGATCAGCGGCTTGCCCAGCCGGTCGCGCAGGGCCTGGAGCTTGTCGAGGGCCTCGGGGTGGAGCTTGAGCGCGCCGGTGCCCCGGCAGGCGATCTCGGCGGGGGAGAAGTTCGGCCAGCGCCAGAGGCGGTCGGGCACCTCGCGGTAATGACGGAAGGTGCGGACGGGGTCGGGCATCGGAGCCTCCTGTGGAATTGGCATGCAGAAACGATCGCCGCCGCCACCCGTAGGGCAGCGGGGGCGGAGAGGGTCGAGACGACGGGAGAAGGGCGTGCGGGCCCGGCTCAGCCGTCGCCGCGCTTCTGGAACGCCTCGAAGATCAGGCGGCGGATGGCGGCGATGTCGGCCTCGATGCGCGCGAGGCGGGCGGCGTCGGCCTTGCGGTCCTCGGCCCGCTGGCGCTCGACCCGGGCGCGCTCGTCGGCAAGCTCGTGCTCGACGCGGGCCAGCACCGCCTCGCCGGTCGAAGGCGCGGCGGATCACGGCGGCGGCGAGCGCCGCGGCGCCGCCGACAAGCGCGGTGACCGCGGCGGCGGCCCCGTGTTCGCGCAGCGCGGCGCCGGCGGCCTGAAGCAGGGTCTGATCGTTCATCGGCTCAGCCCGCGATCTCGTCGCGCACGGCCTCGGCGAAGGCGCGCCAGGCCTCGAGGCGGGCGGCGTTCTGCACCAGCGGGCCGTCGCAGACGATGAACGCCGCGACCGCGCCGAGGCCGGGGGTGGCGAGAGATGAGCCGCCGAAGAAGACCCGGCTCAGCGTGGGCACGAGCGCGTCGGTGGGGGCCACGACGGTGTCGCGCCGGTCGACGGCGAGGGCGGAATTGCCGCCCGCCTCGTCGGCGGCGAGGATATACCAGCCGGGCTCGGTGATCGTCACCCGGCCCTTCACGTCCGCCGGCTGGTCGGGCAGCCAGGTCGAGCGGATGCCCTTCCAGCTCAGCAGCTGGTCCATCGACGAGCCGACGGCGCGGCGCAGGATGTGGGGGCTCTTGCCGCCGCCGCTCTCGTTGTTGCCCATGTGATCGAGGGTTTCGGCCAGCGCGCCGGCGGTGAAGTTGTAGAGCATGCCGATCCCGAACGAGGTGCCGTCCGCAGGCCGCGCGTCGGTCGAGGGCACGCCGACGATGGTCGACGCGGCGCGGCGGCCATCCACCAGTTCCAGCGTGGCGCCGCCGCCGGTCGCGGTGGCGAAGCGGCCGAAGCTGTCGCGGCGGGCGGCAAGCGGGCCGATGGCGCCGATCACGTCGCCGGTGGCGGCCACGCCGGGCAGCCGCTCGGGCGAGAGGTGGATCGCGAAGGCGGCGATCAGGTCTTCGCCGAAGGCGGAAAGCCGGTCCCTCGTGGCGGTGGGCTGGACGGCGACGGGCGCGCGGCCCGGAATCGTGAGCGGGATCAAGTGAGCACCTCCTGTTTCCACGATGGCAGCCAGCGGCGCAGCCTCTCGCCCGGCAGGATGGCCGACGGCATGCCCCAATCGGTGCGCAAGAGGCCGCGGTGGGCGTAGTGCAGCGGGTCGGCGATGGTCATGTCCTGGATCTGGTGGGCGTAGCGCATCTCGTAGCCCTGCGGCCCGGCCGGAGGCGCGTCGAGGGTGACGCGGAAGGCGGTGCCCGAGGGCTCGACCGCGATGCCCAGCACGTTCGCCGCCGGCCCGCCCCAGCGGGCGACGCCGACCGTCCCGGTGTCGACCACCTGCGCGATCTCGAAGCCGGCACCGGCGCCGATGCCGACGCCGCCGTAGAAGTCGTCGGCGGCGACCACCAGCCGTTCGCCGGGGCGCAGCCAGGCGGCGTAATCGAGGATGACGTCGCTGCCGACCAGGGTGATGGCGGGCTGGCCGATGGTCCAGCGGCGCCCGGCGCGCACCTCGGAAATCGCATGGGCGATGATCTCCCCGATCCGGGTGGACGAGGCATAATCGGGATGCACGTTCTGGTCCGACACCGCGATGGTGATGTCGGGCGCGGCGAAGGACGCGGCCAGCACCGCGCCGGGCTGGTCCTCGGCGAAGCGCAGCTGGTCCATCTTGAGCGGCCAGGGGTTGGTGGAGGTATCCACCCGGCCGCCGCTCTGGGTCATCACCCACAGCGGTGGCGCCTCCTGCCCGAAGGGGCCGAAGAACTCGGTGGTGATGGCATCGAGATCGGCGCGGCTGAGCAGCATCTCGTCGTAGTAGTCGGGGTTGGTCGAATCCGCGGTGCCGTGCGCCCACACCAGCGCCGGCATCGAGACGGTGCCGCCAAGCCGGGTCACGGAATCGACGACGCTCTGGTGCCATTTGCGGACGTTGATCCAGTGCTGGGGGTTTTCCCCGGGCATCGGCGTCACCCCGTCGGCCTCGAACACGCCCCACGGCCAGAGGTTGTTGATCCGTTCGCCCGATTGCCCGATCGACTTCGCGATCAGCGGCGGCGGCGCGGCCAGCCCGGCGGCATCGAGGCGGGCAAGCGCGTGGGCGGTGGGATAGAGGATGCCGCCGGCGCCCCCCACCGGGTCCTGGCTGATCCTCGGGTAGGTCAGCCGGTCGGTGGGATTGCCGACCGAGGAAAAGCCGAACACCGAGTTGTTGTCGCCGTCGTCGACATCGAGGAACCACGGATGGTCGGGCCAGTTGACCGGCAGGCCATAGGTGTTCGCGAACATCAGCGACTGGCCGTTGCCCCACATCGCCTCGAACCGGCGGGCGCGGTTGCCGACGATCAGCCCGTGCTCGCCCTTGAGCATCACCGCGCGCTGGAGCCCGTCGCCGAAGGGCTCGGCATATCCCGACGACAGGAACGCGACGTCGCCATTGTCCATCAGCCGGGCACCGAGCGCGTCGGCGGGCAGCATCCCGTCCGGGTCGATGGCGTCGATCTGGCTGCGCACCGCGCGCGGGCCGGGCGCGAAGTCGAGCCGGCCGGCGCCGTCGACGCCCAGCACCACGCCGCCGACAGAATCGAGGAAGGCGGGGGCGATCTCGGCCGGGGCGATGGCGCGCGGCGCCCGCGTCAGGCGCGCGAGGGTGCCGACGTCGAACGCCTCCGGGTGGTAGCGCCAGAAGCCGATGGTGCCCGAGAACGGCCGCGCGGTGCCGGTGCGGATCGCGTTGTATTCGCCGAAGAACAGGCTCTCCCATTGCGACGGCAGGTCGATGGCGCCGACATCGACCTCGATGGTGGCGCCGTTGATCGCGACGCGCAGGGCGGCGCCGTCGTAGGAGAACGCCGCGCGGACCTCGCGGGCGAAGAGGTCGCGCAGGCCGAGCGTCGAGGGCACGGCGTCGACCCCGAGCACGGCGGCGACGGTGCGCCCGACGATCTCGATCCCGAAGCCGCGGTTGGCGGGGTCGCCCGCGGCGGCGATCTTCCACACCGGGGTGATCGTGGTCTCGTCCTCCGGAAAATCGTCGGCGAGGCGGAAGTGCACCTCGAATGTGCCGGTGGCCCGGTCCCCGCTGATGCCACTCACGTCGAGGGTGAGCTGCTCGGCCGGCACCGCGATGTCCATGCCGGCGGGGGCCGCGGGCGCGCGCGGCGCCGCGCAGCGCTGCACCGAGAACGCGACCAGCGTGAACAGGCCGTCCCCGGCATTGAAGGTCGAGGCGCGCAGCAGGTCGTCGGAGGACTTGGCGTAGATCCAGAAGTCCTCGGTGGCCGAGACGGTGGCGGGCAGCGCACGGATGCGGATGTGCCAGACACCGGGCGCGATCTCGCGCAGGAACACCGGCGCGGCGGTGACCTGGCCTGCGACGTCGTTGCGCAGGATGGTGCCGGTGGCGAGGTTGATGTGGACGGCCCAGCCGCCGCCGCCGAAGGCCGGATTGCCGAACTCCGAGGCCAGGCGCAGCATCACCGCGGTGGCGGCCCCGGTGCGCAGGATGACGTCGACCTGGTGCCATTCGAGCGTCAGCGGCACGCCGGCGATGCCGATGCCGCGATCCGCGCTGCCGCCGGCAGAGGCGCTCAGAAGCCGCGCCGGCGCGCCCTCGACCGGCGAAAGCTTGGCGTCGTCGGCCAGCGTGACCCCGATCGTGGTCCAGCCGGCGGCGGTGCCGATGGGCGCGAGCGGCGCGAACACCGTCGCCGCGGGCTCGAACAGCGCGCCGGCAAAGCCCTCGATGGCCCATTCCCGGCGCAGCTCGTCGGCCGGGGTCAGCCCGAAGCGCCCGTCCTGCCGGCGGTAGAGGCGGGGCGCGTCGAGGGCGCGGAAGCTGCCGAGGGCGGCGGGCGCGCCGGTCGCGTCCCCGGCGCCGCCGCGCAGGCGCCCCGCACCCAGCGCGAAGTCGAGCCGCGCCGCCTCGCCCTCGGGCGCAATCCGCACCGCCGAGCCGCCGTCGCCGCCACCGCCGCCGGCCCCGAGCGTGGCGGTGCTGGGATAGCGGGCGATCTCGGTGGCGATCCCGCCGGCGTCGTGGCGGTAGAGGATCAGGAAGCTGTCGTCCGCGGCGGTGGCGACCGAAAAGAACTCGCCCACGGCGGTCGCGGCGATGCCCGAGGCGGTGTCGGCAAAGACCCCGGGCGCGCCGAGGGCGAGAATGTCGATGGCCTGCTGCGAGAGGCCGGTGGCCGAGGTCGCGGCGGCCTCGGCGGCGGCGGCGTAACCGGCGGCCTGCGCGAGGATGTCGGGGGAACTCGTCGCGGGCAGCGGGATCGAGAGCAGATCCTTGAGCTTCACGTCGGCGCCGGCCGGCACCGCGATGTCGGGCAGGCTCTGGCGGGCCAGCGCCCGCAGCACCGGCGACCACCACGTCACCTCGACGCCGTAGGCAAGCTGCTGCGCGCCGGAAAGCGAGGCCCACAGCATGGTGTCGAGATTGCCGGCCGCGTCGAGCGTGGCCTCGATGGTGGCGCCGGGCACCACGCTGTCGCCGTCGACATCCCAGCCGCGCAGGGTAAAGCGGATGCGGCCGTGCGCCGGCACCTCGCCAGAGGGCAGTGCGACGGGCCCGAATACGCGGGTCAGCGTGATCGCCATGGGGGGAATCCTCTCGTCAGGGAACAGAGACGGTTGCGGGGCCGGAGACCGGCCCGGCCAGACCGGAGGCGTTGATCGGCTCGCCCCAGTAATCCCAGGTGCCGGTGCCGGGGCCGACATCCGTCCAGTCGTCGGACGAACCCGGCGCGCCGAACTCGGTGTGCAGGAGGGTCGCGGCCCCGAAGCCCGCGCCCGAGGCGGCGCGGTAGATGCGCGTCGCGAAGTAGGCGCCGTCGTTCGGGGTGCGCAGCGTGATCTCGACGTCGCTGCCGATGGCCTGCGCCCCGAAGACGCCGAGCGCGCCAGGCGGCGTGGTGTTGGCGATCGCCTGCACCGCGATCGGCTGTGCCGGCGCCCAGTCCGACACCCGCCCCCCGGCGGTGCGGTTGCGCACCTGGCCCTGCCACGTCGCGCCGTCGATCAGGCCGGTGGCGAAGAAGCTGGTCTGCCCGGCGCCGGCGAGCACGTGCTGCCAGTCCGATTGCGACAGGTCTTCCAGCAGGCCGGGCCAGAACAGCAGGTCGTTGGTGACCGTGACCGGCCAGCCCCCCGAAGGCTCGCCGGTGACGTCGCTGACCGCCAGATGCCCATAGGCACCGACGCCGGCGCCCGACCAGCCCCACAGCGGGCCGCCGCCGGCAAGCTGCGCGGATCCTTCCAGCACCCCGTCGATCCAGAACCGGATGCGGGCCGGGGCCGAGAGGCGGACGTCCCATTCGAGCGTGTGCTCCAGCCCGTCGAAGGGCAGGGTGGACGTCGCGAGGTTGATCATCATCACTTCCGTGTCGCTGACCGAGGCCGCCTTGCCGGAGCCGACGCGATAGCGCAGCGCGGCGCCGCCGTTGCGCAGGCCGATCCACATCGCCTGCCCGACGCCGCCGCGCTCCATCAGCGTGCCCTCCGTAGGCGTGGCCGGCAGGACCACGACCGCGCGGAAGGTCGCGTCGGCCGAGCGGGTGGTGCCGCCGAACGCCGCGTCGGTGATAAGCGCCGACGGCGCGAAGGACAGCGCCGCCGCGGGCGAGAGTTGCGCGGTGCCCACCACCCGCAGCCGCAATTCCTGCCGCAGGCTGGCGTCCTGCACCGGCCAGGTCCATTCGATGGCCGCGGCCCCGCCGGTGTCGTCGACCACCTGGCCGGCAAGCGAGCCCGGCGCCTCGACGTCGTCCTCGCCCGGCACCTCGGTGAAGGTGGGCCGGTCGGGCTCCTCCGACGCCGCCACGAAGGCAAAGTCCTCCGCCGCGACGCTCGCCGCCTCGATCTCGAAGCTGAGCCCGTCGGCCGCGCGGGTGATGCGCCCGATCTCGACGTCGAGATCGAGGCCCATTTCCGGGTGGGTGATGTGCACGAAGCGCTGGCCGATCAGCTCGTAGCCGATCAGCCGCACCCGCATCTCGATGGTGTAGCGCGCCCGCGCGATCCGCCCGATCCGCTTGGCGATCCGCGCGGCCTGGTTATGGCTGTCGATCAGGAACGCCTCGCGCTCGTCGCGCGGCGCGCCGGAATCCTCGATCCACGCGCCCGAGGGTGCCTCGACCCAATCACGCGCCGGTTCGACGTAGCGGATCGCGAACTCGCCAGCCGCGTCCGGGCCCCACGACGCCTCCGCCACCGAGATCGCGAGGATGTCGCGCGCGGTCAGGGTGATCGTGGGCGCGATCCAGCGGCCGACCTTGAAGCCCAGAGCACCGTCCGGGCGCTCGTAGAAGAACGCGTCGCAGGCGACGGCCAGCGCATCGCGGACCTGCTCCCAGGACATGGAATCGTCGAACACGCCGTTGGTGGTCCAGCGCTTCTGGGGGTTGCCTTCGGCGTTGGTCACCAGCTCGTCGCAGACGTCGGCCTCGGCCGCGACCTCGGTCCAGTCGACGGTCTTTCCGAAGAACAGCGCCTCGCTGGCGATGATCAGCGCGGCGTTGTCGGTCCACTTGTTCAGGCCGTCGCGCGGGTCGAACACGAAGTCGGCCATGTCCCACACCGGCAGGTATTCCCACTCGCGCCCGCGCGGATAGATGTCCTGGAACTTGGCGTCCGTCACCCGCCGGGCGCCGAGCGCGGCGTAGCTGAGGCCGGCAAAGTCGTGGCTCGCGGTGATCTCGGGGAACGCGGCCTGCCACACCGGGTCCGCCGCCTGGCCGGCCTGGCCGGTATGGGCGCGGATGGTGCCGGCGCCGGCAATCGGCTCGGTGGTGACGTTGCCCGCGGCGTCGATCTCCACCGGGCGCTTGTCCAGCCAGTGCTCCACCGGCCCCTTGGTCGAATGCGACGCGATCAGGATGCCGTAATGGCGGGTCTTGTCGCGGAACCCGGTGAAGGCGACTGGCCCGCCTTTGCGCACCCGGCCATACCCGCGCTCCATGAACGCCACCGGCTGCGCGAAGTTGACCATCCGCTCGGCCGGACTCGGCGCCTGTTGCTTCGGTGCAAACACCCGCGCCAGCAGCCCGAGCCCGACGCTGACCAGCACCCGGCCCAGCAGCCCGCCCAGCAGCCCGCCACCAAGCGCGCCGCCGGCCGCCACCGAGGCCAGGAAGCCGGAAATCGGCTCCGCCACCGCCGGCATGGGGGCGAATGCCACGGCCAGCGCCAGCGCGGTGCAAGCCCTACGGATCGGCATAGCCGACGCTCCATGCCCGCAGGATCTTGCCCGGCCGGTAGGCGGTGACGCCGGGCTCGGCCTTGACCGCCCAGACCTCGCCGAGGCAGAGCGCGGCGTGCGGCCGGGCATGGCCCGGGCCGATCACGTGCAGCAGCATGCCGACGTCGCCGCGCACCGGCGCCCCGGTCTCGTCCAGCCCGGCCGATTCCATCAGCGGGGTGACTACACCCAGCGGGTCGGTGAAGAAGCCGGTCAGCCGCTGCAACTCGCCGGCGGTGCCATAGGTGAAGCGCAGGCTCGCGCCGGGGTCGATCCCGCGCACGGAGCGGACCCAGTCGCAGACCACCAGCGCGCAGTCGCTCTCGCCCCACACGAACGGCAGCCGCGCCCAGCGGTGAAGCTCGGCGAACAGCGGAGTCATGGCGGCGCCCGGGCTGGTGGCGGTCTCGGTCATCCGAACAGTTTCTCTTCCTGGAACGTGTCGCTGGGCATGAACTCCAGCGACGGGTTGGCGGCGCCGGACAGGCGAGAGTGATCCCCGGTGGTGTAGGTCCAGCGCCTTGCGGTGTTGCGGCCGGCGAACGGGCCCTCGAAGGAAAGCGTGATCGCGCGGGTGATGGGGCCGTCGGCCGCGAAGGTGACCGAGGTCATGGTGCGGCGGGCAATCTGGACGGGCGGCACCTGCGGCGCGTGCAGGTCCGAGGCCGCCAGCAGCGGCTGGACAAGGAAGGTCACCGGCCGGCCGCGGACGTAATCCGCGCCCAGCGCGCGCACCTGCGCGATCAGATCCGGCGCCAGCGGATCCTGAAAGAAGCTCAGGGTCAGGCGGCCGGCGGGCGCGCGCCCGCCCAGCGCCATTTCCAGCCGCTCGGCCGCGACCAGGGTCGAGCCGATCCAGTCGCGCGCCAGCGTGTCGGTGAACCTCCCGTCGATGTTGGTCATGAACCGGGCGGCGCCGTCCGGGGTGTCGATCTCGACAAGCTCCAGCGCGCCCACCAGGTCCGCGCTCGGGTCGTAGCCGACGGGAAAGATGCTCATAAGATAACCGGGCCTCCGGGTGCCCTTGTGATCCACTCGACAAAGGACAACTCGACCTGCGACACCGGGCGGCGGTCGTAGGCCGGGTTGCCCATGCCCTCGTCCTCGGCGAGGAACACGCCGCGCGGGATCAGGTCGATCAGCCCGCCGGCCGGGATCGCCACGCGCAGCATCTCGACGTCGAGGCGGACAAAACTGCCAACCGGCGTCCGCCCGGTGACGATGAACGGCCAGTCGTCGTAGCTGAGCACCGCGCCGACCGCGACCGGGGCCGGCGCGCCGCTCTCGTCCACCGTGACCTGCGCCGCGCCGGCCAGGATCGCGTCGGTGGCGGGGATCTGCGGCCGGTCCTCGACAAGCTGGCCGGCGTTCCACGCCTCCCAGTCCGACGCCCAGTCCGAGTCCCGCCGCCACGGCGTGGTCGCCGGGTCGAGCATCGGCACCCGCCACGCATTCTGACGGCCACGGGTCTGCGCCCGGATGGCCCGGAACGCCGGAATCGCGGCGCGGCGGATCAGCAGCGACGGCCGCCCGACCCAGCGCGGGAAGCGGTTCACCACGATCTGGTCGCCGCCGCCGGTGTCGCCGCCCGCCGATTGCCCGCGCCAGTCGATATCCCAGTCATAGGCCGCGGCCCGGACCAGGAACTCCGGCAGGTCGATGATGGTGCGGTTCATCTGGTGGACCTCACGTCGTTCCCCGTGCGTCGAACTCGCGGGCGCGGTCGCCGAAGGCGCGGCGCTCGCCG
>Ga0209347_1001129_pt1 | contig 48948 bp, 41 predicted proteins | sample AutmiccommuBRH23_FD_187382 | JGI IMG/M metagenome (GOLD analysis project Ga0209347, IMG submission 187382) | Deep subsurface microbial communities from Mt. Terri, Switzerland - Autotrophic microbial communities BRH/23 (SPAdes) (version 2) | ecosystem: Environmental > Aquatic > Deep subsurface >... | reverse complement strand
AATGAATATTTAGAACATCATAGGAAAGATGAATCAGAAAATTCTAATTTTATATTAGAATAGGTAAGGGGACTTTCAGTCCCCAGTAAAACAAACCTCTGCACTTTCAGTGCAGAGTAGTTTAGTTTAAATCAATAAATCAATAAATCTTTCTAATTATGTCCGGCACCGCAGCATTCCTGCACCATAAAACTGTTGCTTTCTTCGTGCCAAGGAAATGAGGCGTTGTATTTGTTGTTTTCCCAATAAAATTGCGCACGTGTTTTAGGTTCGTTGCCCACTTCATTCATCGTATTGCTGTCGTACAACCTTCCGTTTGCCATCGTGTAAATCAAGCTGTTTGAGTTTAGGATATTTTCCAAAGGATTTTTCTCCAAAACCAGCAAATCGGCCATTTTACCAACTTTTAACGACCCGATATCTTTCCCGGCACCAATATAATTTGCGGCATTGATGGTGGCAGTTTTTAAAGCTTCCAAATTGCTCATGCCGCCTTGTTGAATGCTCCACAATTCCCAATGCGCGCCCATTCCCTGCAATTGTCCGTGCGCTCCCAAATTCACTTTTACGCCATTATCTGCCAAAGCTTTTACCGTTTTTGAAGTGAGCACATGGCTATTGTCGTATTCTTCATCGGGAATCATCATCCGGTGTCGGGAACGCGCATCAATAATGCTTCGTGGTGTAAATTGCAGCAATTTTTCATTTTCCCAAACATTCGTTTTTTGATACCAGTAAATTTCAGCATTAAGTCCGCCATAATTTACGATCAATGTTGGCGTATAACCAACTTCACTGGCGCCCCAAAGTTCAAGAACATCCTTATAAACCGGGGCAACGGGAATGTTATGCTCAATGCCGGTGTGGCCATCAATAACCATCGTTAAGTTATGAAAAAAGGTGGAGCCGCCTTCGGGAACCACATTGATTCCTTCTTCACGGGCAGCCTGTAACACCTGCTGGCGTTGGTCGCGGCGTGGTTGGTTGTAACTTTTTACCGAAAGCGCCCCAAAAGCTTTTGTTCTTTTAATGCTTGAACGGGCATCGTCCAAATTGTTGATCACCGCTTTAAAATCGCCTTCGGCGCCATAAAGAATATAACCGGTTGAGTAAAGGCGAGGCCCAACCAATGCACCGCTTTTAATCATTTCCACAAGCGAAAAAATGGTTTCGGTATTGGCTGACGGATCGTGGGAAGTGGTTACGCCATAAGCCAAATTTGCATAAAATTGCCAGTTTTGCTGGGTGGTCAATCCGTAGCGGAAACCGCCAACGTGTGCGTGCGCATCCACGATGCCTGGCATCAGGGTTTTTCCGGCAACATCGTAAATTTTTGCATTGTTTGGAATGGCAACTTCAGAAGCTTTTCCGATGGCTTCTATGCGGTTTTGGTTGATGACAATGCTGCCGTTTTCAATCACTTTATCACCTTCCATCGTGATAATTCTGGCGTTTGTGAAAGCGATGCTGCCCTTTGGTTTGTCCACTTTCGATGTTAATCCAATCGCAATGCCTGTAGCTGCAGGTTCTTCCACTTTTTCTGGAGAATCCGGTAAAAATGTAAAACGGTCTTTGAGCTCATTTTTAAAATAGGTGTCGCCAAGCGTCCACATCACTTGTTTGCTGTTGGCCGACCAATGCAAGTTAATTCCTGCATCTTTTGCCAGTATTGAAACCGGAACTGCCGTGGATTTATTGTCTAAATCTGCCGTTTGGCCGTTGATGTTAAGCGGCGCCAAATACACTTTGTGCAAATGTGAAAAGGCAATCCAGTTGTTATCCGGACTCGGAACCAGCCTGTTTGCGTATTTGGACTGAATATGGGTACGTTCGTCTTTTCCGTTTAAATCGACACTCTTTAGCGCTTTGGTGAGTTCTCCAAAGAAAGCGCCTCCTGTTTGATAAAAAATACGTTTTCCGTCTTTGGTAAATGTTGGATATTCCCCATTTTTGCTGATAAATTTATGATTTCCGCCTGATGCGGTCATCGTATAAATACCCGGATTTTTAGTAAAAGAATGTCCTTGGTCGTTGTTGCCGGCTTCTTTTCTAAATACTATATTTTGGCCATCAGAAGAAAAAGCAGGTGTCCTAAAAATACCTTTTTCAGAAGTAATTTTTGTTGAATTGCCTCCGGAAATCGAAATTTTTCTGATGGTTCCTAGCTCTAAATCGTTCCAGGTCACAAAAACAATTTCTTTCCCGTTTGGCGAAAAAGCAGGTTCCGCTTCAAAATCGGTTCCTGAAGTCAGTCTTTTTGGTGTGCCGTTGGGTACGTTTTTTGTCCACAAATAGCCCAAAGCCCTAAAAACAATTGTTTTTCCATCAGGTGAAGTAACCGCATCCCGAATCATTTTTACATCAAACTCAGTATCATCAACCGGTGTTTCAAAATGAACCCTTTCCGCGATGTCAATAGCTATATCAACGGTAAAAGGAATTTCTGAAACAGCGCTGGATTTGATGTTCACTTTTTGAAATTTTCCCTTTGACCAAATCACAATTTCTTCGTTGTTAGGCATCCAGTTAAAATTTGGATACACGCCAAAAATGGCCCAGGAAGTTTGCTGGTCTTTGTTTAAATCGTCATAAACCGGCCATTCTTCCCCGGTTTGTAAATTGTGAATGTATAAAACAGTTTTGGTTCTTACTCTTTTAACAAAAGCCAGTAATTTTCCGTCTCTGGAAAGTTGAGGTCTTGCGGCACCGCCTGGTCCGCCAGTAATATTTTCAATTTCTCCGGTTTCAAAGTCGTAGCGTTTTATGGCATAAATTTGCTTATTTGCGTCTTTGTTGTATTCAAATACGCTTCCCGATGTGATGTCTTCATCATAATACATATACTTTCCGTCGGGCGAAATTACGGGCTCATTGATGTCTTTTTGGTCGTTTCTTTTTTTGATCAATTGCACGCCTGTTCCACCAGAAATATGGTATTGCCAAATTTCTCCCGCGCCCAATGAACGTTCTGATGTGAAGTGTTTACGGGCCACCAGATAGTTTCCGTTTGGCATCCACGCTGCATTATTAACCAGCTTGAAATCTTCTTTGGTCACCTGTTTGGCATTGCTGCCGTCTGCGTTCATCACCCAGATATTGTCGCCTCCGCCGGCATCGCTGGTAAAGGAAATGCGTTTTCCGTCAGGACTGAACCGCGGTTGTAATTCATAGGGAATTCCAGTGCGAAGCGCTGTTGCTTTTCCGCCTAAAATGGGCATACTGTAAATATCTCCCAACAAGTCAAAAACGATGGTTTTTCCGTCCGGACTCACGTCCAAATTCATCCAGGTTCCTTCATTGGTGCTGAAATTATGGGTTTTGTAATTAAAAGTTGGGCCAGGGTTTGCAACATCCCATTTTGGAGTTTCTTTTGGGATTTCCTGTGAATAGCTTATAAAAGTGAGCGTGGCAGCAAATAGCGCAGAAAAATATTTTTTGGTCATTTTATGAATTTTTTTTATTGCCGAAGGTTGAAAATCCATCAGCGTAAATTTTTGCTAAATATAAACAAATTCAGATTATCTGATAATTAATCAGTAAATTTAGAAGCTTTAAAATGAAAAATATAATTGGGGAAAGAACCCCTAGAAATGTTTAAGAACCAGAAGATATTAACTAAAAAAATACCTCAAAAATGGGAAAAAATGAATTTGATAAAGGGATAAAATTCTCCTTCAACGATAGCATTGCGTATGCAGAAAATGCGGTGGTAAGCAAACAAATACTTAAAAAAGAAACCGGCAATATCACATTGTTTGCGTTTGACAAAGGCGAAGGACTGAGCGAACACACCACGCCGTTTGATGCGGTTGTTTTTGTGGTTGACGGGAAAGCCGATATTATCATCGACGGAAAATCAAATATTCTGGAAGCCGGGGAAACCATTATTATGCCGGCGAATGTGCGCCACGCCTTACAGGCGGTCGAAAAATTTAAAATGGTGCTGACTATGATTCGCGGCAATTAAAAGGCGTTTCAGTTACAACACCTTATTTATAAACGAATTCCACTGATAATTATGGCGATAAAAAGGCATTTGGCATTACAGGAATATTCAAAAGACCACCATCAGGCATTGCTGCTCTGCTGGAAAATTCAGGTCGGATTTTCAAAAGGAATTGCTGCGGAGCGGATAAAAGTTTATGCTGATTGGTTTTATGAAAATCATATTCTGGAGCATTTTCAAAAGGAAGAAAAGTATATGTTTCCGGTGCTTGGAAATGAACATAAACTGATTGTCCAGGCATTGGAAGAGCACAAAATATTGCTGGCGCTTTTTACTGATACCACACAAATTGAAGATTCTTTAAAGCAAATTCAAACCCTGTTGAAAGCCCACATTCGCTTTGAAGAGCAAATATTATTCAATGAAATTCAAAGTGTTGCAACGCCGCAGGAGTTGGAAAAAATTGCGCAATTTCACAAAGACGAAAAATATGTGGACAATTTGAATGATGTTTTTTGGAAATAAATTTTATCAATGAAAATCGACATTCTAAAGGCGGCCGATTTTAAAACCACGAAATGGGCAGGAGGAAGCGCCACCGAATTGTTCATTTATCCGCCAACCTCAAATTATGAGAGTCGTAATTTTGATTTTAGAATCAGCTCCGCTACCGTGGAAATTGAGCAATCTAACTTCACAAAACTTCCTGAAATTTCCCGCCAATTAATGGTTTTGTCGGGAAGCATTAAAGTGTCTCACAAAAATCATCACGCGGTCCAATTGCATAAAAATGAGATCGATTTATTTGAAGGCAATTGGGAAACTTCCGCCGTCGGAACTTGTGTCGATTTTAACCTGATGACCAAAGGCAATACCAAGGGAAAAATTTCATCAGTTTCTGTTTCAGAAGATAAAACCTTGAATTTTCAGATGGAATCAACTTGTGAATTCCTTATTTTTTATGCGTACGAAGGAAAATTGCAAGTAGATTTTAGCTCAGAAAAGCGAAGTTTAAATCAGGGAGAATTACTGGTGATTCAGCATCCAATTAATGATGGTGTTGAACTGCAAAGTTCAGAAAATTGCGCAATGGCTGTTGTGCATATTTTTAAAAAAAAGAGTATTTAATTTTAACCGCAAGGAACGCAAAGGTTTACGCAAAGTCCGCTATTGGCTAAATAATTTCTTTGTGAAACTTAGTGACTCTCTGTGAAACTCCGTGTAATTAAAAGCTGTTGCAAAAAGATTCACAAAAGAAGACACAGAGGTTCACAAAGTGTAGTATTACAGAAATCATTGGCCATTATTGGCTTATTTTTTAACCGCAAGGAACGCCAGGTTTTTTTACAAGGAACGCAAAGCACTTTTTATAAAAACTTAATACTTTGCGAACATTGCGCCTTCTTTGCGTCCCGATAGCTATCGGGATTGCGGTTAAAATAATTATTAAACTGCAAAGTATTGAAGATAGCGCAATGGCTGTGGTGCATATATACAAATAAAAGCCCCAATTTCTCGAGGCTTTTACGTTAATTCAATATAAATTCAATGTCTTTTACAACCCAAAAGCTGCTTTCACTTCATCAACAAAATCCAGTTTTTCCCAGGTAAAAAGTTCTACGTCAATGGTAATTTCGGTGCCGTCAACATTGAGAAATGTTTTTTTGACAACCTCATTTTTTCGTCCCATATGTCCGTAAGCAGCAGTTTCCAAATAAATTGGCTCACGTAATTTTAACCGTTCTTCAATAAAGGCAGGACGCATATCAAAAAGTTTTTCAACAATAACGGCAATTTCGCCATCCGATTTTTTCACTTTTGCCGTTCCGTAGGTATTTACATAAATCGCCATAGGTTTTGCAACGCCAATGGCATAGGAAACCTGCACCAAAATTTCATCTGCAACACCGGCAGCGACTAAATTTTTGGCAATATGACGTGTGGCATACGCGCCGCTTCTGTCTACTTTACTTGGATCTTTCCCTGAAAATGCGCCACCGCCGTGTGCGCCTTTTCCGCCATAAGTGTCCACAATAATTTTTCTGCCTGTCAATCCGGTATCACCGTGCGGTCCGCCAATCACAAACTTACCGGTCGGATTTACGTGATAAATAATGTCATCATTAAACAATGCTTGCAAGCCTTTCGGTAATTTGGCAACCATTCTCGGAATTAAAACAGCGATTACATCGCTTTTAATTTTAGCCAGCATCGCTTCATCGGTTGGACCAAAGTCGTCATGTTGCGTGGAAACCACAATGGTGTTAATTCTTACGGGAACATTGTCATCAGAATATTCAATGGTGACCTGACTTTTAGCATCGGGACGCAAATAAGTGATTTCTTTATTTTCCCTGCGCAATTCGGCAAGTTCCAATAAAAGTTTATGGCTTAAATCCAACGCCAAAGGCATATAATTTTCGGTTTCATTGGTGGCGTAACCAAACATCATTCCCTGGTCGCCGGCGCCTTGTTCTTCTTTAATGGCCCGGTCAACGCCCTGATTAATATCCGGAGATTGCTCGTGAATGGCAGAAAATATGCCGCACGAATTTCCGTCGAACATATAATCGCTTTTGGTGTATCCAATTTTATTGATGACGTCTCTGGCTATTTTTTGAACGTCCAAATACGTTTTCGATTTAACTTCTCCGGCCAAAACCACTTGTCCGGTAGTCACCAATGTTTCACAGGCAACTTTCGAATCGCGGTCAAAAGCCAAAAAATTATCGACCAAAGCGTCTGAAATTTGATCGGCAACTTTATCTGGGTGTCCTTCTGAAACAGATTCGGACGTAAATAAATATGACATAATTTTTTTAGTTATTTTAGGTTTAATCTTATAAACACAGCCATTTTTTGGGCGTTACCCTGCGGGTCGGGCTTTTCGTTGCAATCCGTCATTGCGAGCGGAGCGCGGCAATCTGTTGAACATATTGCTGAATAAGCTCGCAATGCTGGGGTTTCCTCTTCAATCCCTAACGCAAATACTGTTGTAAATAGAACTTAGCCTTATATTATTAATTAAAATTGAGGAAGCTGTTTGGTTGCGTTGGTCGCTAAAGAAGTAAATAATTACTGCTTTAGCATTTTTTAACGAGGTTGCAATCAGTTCAAATTTTTCCTCCTGAAATTCAGTCAGCAAATTTAGGAAAACTAAAAATTATAAAATGCAAAAAATGATTTTTATTTAAAAAAAACTTGCACGTTAAAAAAATGTGATTACATTTGTGGCATCAAAAAAACAAAAAATGACCATAAAATTGAACAATATGATGTGTATGATGTGTAAAATTTACGCGGAGTGCCCTATTGTTTAAAATTCAATAATATATAAAACAATTAAAAGCCTCTGAATTTTCAGAGGCTTTTTTTATAACCAACACCAAAATGAACTTAAAATTCCAATTTTCGAAATCTGTAATTTGTTGTATGCAAATGCAAATGATGCAAATCATCATGAAAAGATATTGCCTAAACTGATTGGAATAAAAAAATCTATAACGATTAAAGTCCCTTTGGTAATATCTAAATCCAAAGGGACTTTTTTATTTCAAAAATTAATATAAAAATATTAAAACATAAAAAAATGAGCACACAAAAATTTTCAACACAAGCATTGCACGCAGGACACGACGTTACTAAAAATGGAGGAACCAGAGCCGTTCCAATTTACCAAACCACTTCGTATGTTTTCAACAACTCAGAACACGCTGCCAATCTTTTTGGACTTGCCGAAGCTGGTTTTATCTACACCCGTTTAAACAATCCGACCAACGATATTTTGGAGCAACGACTAGCTGCGCTTGAAGGCGGCATTGGCGCGGTGGTTACCGCTTCCGGAACTGCGGCTATTGCCACGGCATTATTGGTTTTGCTGAAGGCCGGCGACCATATTGTGGCATCCAACAGTTTATACGGCGGCACGTATAATTTATTTAGCGTGACTTTGCCAAGACTGGGAATCACCACCACGTTTGTGGATCCTTCAAATCCCGAAAATTTCGGTAAAGCAACCCAAGCAAACACCCGGGTTTTCTTTGCGGAAAGTTTGGGAAATCCTAAATTGGATATCTTGGATTTGAAAGCGATTTCTGCGGAAGCCAAAACCAATAAAGTGCCTTTTATTGTCGATAATACAGTGGCTACGCCTTATTTGCTGAACCCAATTGCGCACGGAGCGAATATTGTGATTCACTCGTTGACCAAATATATTTCAGGAAACGGAACCTCTCTTGGCGGTGCCATTGTAGATGCCGGAAACTTTGACTGGACCAGCGGAAAATTCCCTGAATTTACCGAACCTTCTGCCGGTTACCACGGATTGGTGTATCACGAAGCCTTAGGAAATGCCGCTTTTATTGCCAAAGTTCGTATTGAAGGTTTGCGCGATTACGGCGCGGCGTTGAGTCCGTTCAATGCTTTCCAGATTATTCAGGGATTGGAAACCTTGCCGATCCGGATTAAAAAACACAGTGAGAATGCCTTAGCGTTGGCCGAATGGCTGGAAAATCAGCAGGAAGTTTCCTGGGTGAATTATCCCGGATTGAAATCGAGCAAATACTATGATTTAGGTCAGAAATATTTACCGGAAGGACAAAGCGGCGTGGTGACTTTCGGCTTGAAGGGCGGATTTGAAGCAGCCAAAACGGTGGCCGACGAAACCAAATTATTCTCGCTTTTGGCCAATATCGGCGACACCAAATCATTGATCATCCATCCGGCAAGCACCACGCACCAACAATTATCGGATAGCGAACAAGTGGCAACAGGCGTTTCAAAAGATTTAATCCGACTTTCTGTGGGAATTGAAGATTTGGCGGATTTGAAGCAGGATTTGAAAGAAGCTTTCAGTAAAATTTAAATTATAAAGATCAAGTTGCATTAGGGATTGCAGTGGAAAACCTTTTTTGAGGTTTTTCACCGAAAAAAAGTTTGTAACGAAAAGCCCGGCCCGAAGGGAAATGCCAAAACAACTAGGAAAGCAAATTTGTTGATTTTTTAAACGAAATGTGACGATTTGTTAAATTAATTAAAAGTATTGTTTAAGAAAAATTTAATGCATTAATTTGCGGTTCAGTTCATAAACGTATTGAAAAGTGTTATTAAGAAAGGCAGAGGGATTAGACCCGTTGAAGCCTTAGCAACCCTTTGCCCGGCAAAGAAGGTGCTAAATTCTACCAAATTGGATAGATAACAAACCGAAATTACTGCCCGTAAATTTTGCCTTTCTTAAATAATGCTGTCAATAAATGTTGAATCAAAAATTTTGATTTGGCCATTTTAAAATAGTATTGATGAATTCATTAAAATACATAACGGTACCCGATTTTGCTTCCGAAGACGGAAAAATAACTGCGGATGTAAAGCTTTCTTACCAATTGTTTGGGAAGGAATTGCATTCGGCGCCGGTGGTGTTGATCAACCACGCGTTGACCGGAAATTCGGATGTGGCAGGCGAAAACGGCTGGTGGAAAAGCATTGTGGGCGATTCAAAATTGATTGACACCAAAAAATATACGGTGCTGGCTTTCGACATTCCCGGAAACGGTTATAAAACCACCGAAATTTTATTTGAATACAATGCATTTTCGGCCTATGACATTGCAAAACTTTTTGGTTTGGCCGTGCAGCAATTGCAAATTCCAAAACTGTATGCCGCTATCGGCAGTTCGTTGGGCGGCGGAATTGCCTGGGAAATGGCTGTTTTATTTCCGAATCTGATTGAAAATTTAATTCCGGTGGCTTCCGATTGGAAAGCGTCGGACTGGATTTTAGGGCATAACAAAGTGCAATTTCAAATTTTGGAAAATTCAAAAAAACCGTTGCACGACGCACGGATGATGGCGATGCTTTTTTACAGGAGTCCGGCCTCATTTCAGTCGCGTTTCAACAGAACGGTAAACACAAATTTGGGCATGTACAATATCGAAAGCTGGCTGTTGCACCACGGGGAAAAACTGGAAGGTCGTTTTACCTTGCACGCCTATAAAGTGATGACGCATTTGCTGAGCTCTGTTGATATTTCGAAAAAATTTGAAAGTATTGAAGATGCTTTTGAACAGCTGAAATCGAAAGTGGTTATGATTGGCATCGATTCCGATTTGTTTTTTGGTGCCGAAGACAATAATGAAACAGCAAAATTATTGCGTCAGAAAAATAAGGAAGCAGTGTATAAAGAAATCAAATCCATTCACGGTCACGATGCGTTTCTCATTGAATTTGAACAATTGGTGGAAGCATTAAGTGACGTTTTTAAATATAAAATATGATAGTTGTAAAATTTGGGGGAAAATCATTGGCAAACGGAACGGGTTTAAAACACACCCTGGCCATTGTTGAAAATAAAATTAAAAACGGGGAGAAAATAGCCATTGTGGTTTCTGCAAGAGGCGAAACAACCGACCATTTGGAGTCTGTTTTGGAAAAAGCCAAAAACGATTTGCCGTATTTGGAAGAGTTTGAAGCGCTAAAAAAATACCAGACAGTTGGAGGCGAAGGTGTTGATTTGTCGGCAGAATTTAAACTGCTCGACGAGATTTTCAGAGGCGTAAATTTGTTGGGTGATTACAGCGAAAAAGTGAAAGACCAGGTGCTTTCGCAAGGGGAAATCCTTTCAGGAAAATTTATCGCCCATTTGCTGAATAAAAAAGGGATCAAAGCCAATTTTGTGGATTCAAGAACCTTGATAAAAACCAACAACCAATTTGGAAAAGCGTTGCCTTTTGAATCGGTTTCCGAAGAAAACGTGATTGCGCATTTTCAAAAGCACAATGGAGACACCATTCAGGTAATTACCGGATTTATAGCTTCAAACTTGCAAGGTGAAACCACCACTTTGGGAAGAAACGGCAGCAATTATACAGCGGCACTGATCGCCAATTATTTGAATGCAAAAGAGCTTCAGAATTACACGCACGTGAACGGAATTTATACCGCAAATCCAGATTTGGTGGAGAATTCCCAAATCATTGAAAAACTCACGTATCAGGAAGCCAATGAACTGGCGAATTTTGGTGCGAATATTTTGCACGCAAAAACGATCATTCCATTAATCGAAAAAAATATTCCATTACGAATTTTAAACACTTTTAATGCTGAAAATAAAGGAACGTTAATCGGTTCGGAAACGGAACAGGGCGGCATAAAATCTTTGACGGTACAGGATGATGTGGCATTGGTGAATTTAATCGGGCGCGGATTGTTGGGAAAAGTGGGAGTTGACGGGCGAATTTTTACCGCTTTGGCCAAGGAAAACATCAGCGTTAGCATTATTTCACAAGGTTCTTCGGAACGGGGAATCGGATTTATTGTGGACGTCAAAAACGGATACAAAGCAAAATTGGTCTTGGAAAATGAGTTCAAAAATGAATTTCAGACCAAGGATATCAGCCAAATTTATGTGACGGAAAATGTGTCGGTGATCTCTATCATCGGCCAAAGTTTGCATTCTTTTAACGAACCTTATGGCGCATTGATCAAAAATCACGTGACGCCAATATTGATCAATAATACCGTTACCGGGGCGAATGTTTGTTTGGTGGTGAAAAAATCGGATTTAAACAAAGCGGTGAATGTGATTCACAGTGAAATCTTCGGAATTTCAAAGCGGATTAACATTGCCATTTTTGGGAAAGGTTTGGTAGGCGGAACTTTGATTGACCAGATTTTAAAAAGCCATGCAACCATTTTAAAACGAAAAAACATCCATTTGAACATTTTTGCGGTGGCCAATTCTTCTAAAGTATTGTTCGACAAGAACGGAATTTCAGAAAACTGGACGAAGGAATTTGAACAAAATGCGCTTCAAAATTATACGGTAAAAGAGGTGATTGAATTTGCGGAAAAAAACCATCTGGAAAATTTAATTGCGGTGGACAATACGGCCAGTGCGCAGTTTGTGGACAATTATATTGATTTGGCGGAAAACGGATTCGATTTAATTTCTTCCAACAAAATTGCCAACACCAAATCGTACGCGTTTTACAAAGCGCTACGGCAAACTATAAAAGACAACAAGAAATCCTATTTATACGAAACCAATGTGGGCGCCGGATTGCCATTGATTGACACGATTAAATTGTTGCACGATTCAGGCGAAAATATCACGTGTATTCGAGGCGTTTTCTCAGGATCACTGAGTTATTTGTTTAATAATTTTTCGGTTGAAAATCGGCCGTTTAGCGACATATTGCAGGAAGCCATCAACCAGGGATTTACGGAACCTGATCCGCGAGAGGATTTATGCGGAAACGACGTGGGAAGAAAATTGCTGATTTTGGCAAGGGAACTGGATTTGCAAAATGAATTTTCAGATGTGATTATTGAAAACCTGATTCCTGAAAATTTAAGAACTGGAGCAGCCGATTCATTTTTGAAAAGATTGGGGGAAATGAACGCGCATTTTCAGAAAATTAAAGAGGATCAAAAACCAAATCACGTGTTGCGTTATATCGGTGAAATTTCGGGAGATTTACAGCAGGACAAAGGGAATTTGGAAGTGAAACTGGTTTCGGTACCAAGCAACAGCGCACTCGGACAAATTCAGGGTGCCGATGCAATTTTTGAAATTTATACCGAATCTTATGGCGAAAAACCACTCGTAATTCAGGGCGCCGGAGCCGGAGCAGCAGTAACCGCACGGGGCGTTTTCGGCGATATTTTGCGATTGGCGGATAGAAATTAAGGCCCCCTAACCCCCGAAGGGGGAATTTAAAAGTTAAACACAAAATACCAACAATATGAGCGACAAAAATTTCGAAACAGAAGCCATCAGAAACCAAATGGAGCGTTCCCAATTTCAGGAGCATTCAACGCCTTTGTATTTAACTTCAAGTTTTGTGTTTGAAGATGCTGAAGAGATGCGCGCAGCTTTCAGCGAAGAAAATGAGCGAAATATTTATTCCCGTTTCAGCAATCCGAACACGACCGAATTTACCGATAAAGTGGTACAAATGGAAGGCGCTGAAGCCGGTTATGCTTTTGCCACCGGAATGGCGGCAGTATTTTCGACCTTTGCGGCTTTGTTAAATAGTGGCGATCATATTGTTTCGGCACGTTCGGTTTTTGGATCCACGCATACCTTGTTTACCAAGTATTTTCCGAAATGGCAGATTGAAACTTCATATTTCGACATTAACAATCCGGACGAGATTGAATCTTTAATTAGGCCTTCAACCAAAATATTGTATGCAGAATCGCCTACCAATCCCGGCGTGGACATCATCGATTTGGAATTGTTGGGAAAAATTGCCAAAAAACACAATTTGTTGCTGGTAATCGACAATTGTTTTGCAACACCGTATATTCAACAGCCCATAAAATTTGGAGCTGATTTGGTGATTCATTCTGCCACAAAATTGATGGACGGACAAGGCCGTGTTTTGGGAGGCGTGGTGGTTGGAAAAGCCGAGTTGGTTCGTGAAATTTATTTATTTGCGAGAAATACGGGTCCGGCATTGTCGCCATTTAACGCTTGGGTGTTGAGTAAAAGTTTGGAGACTTTAGCGGTTAGGGTGGACAAACATTGCGAAAATGCGCTGAAAGTCGCTGAGTTTTTGGAAAGCCATGACAAAATTGAAAAAGTGAAATATCCATTTTTGATTTCACATCCGCAATATGAGATTGCCAAAAAGCAGATGAAACTGGGCGGGAATATCATTGCGGTTGAGGTAAAAGGCGGATTGGAAGCTGGAAGGAATTTTTTAAATGCGCTTAAAATGTGCTCTTTGTCGGCGAATCTCGGTGATACCCGAACCATTGTTACGCATCCGGCATCAACCACGCACAGCAAACTTTCATCGGAAGAGCAATTGGCGGCAGGAATTACGCCCGGGTTGGTTAGGATTTCGGTTGGTTTGGAGCATGTTGAAGACATTATTCAGGATATTGATGCGGCGTTGAAAAGTTAGATCCCGATAGCTATCGGGACCGAAGACCGAAGTCAGAAGTACAGTCAGGAGTTCAAAGGAGTGAGTAAGTCATTATGACCCATTAACAAGGGGATAAATCCCCTTGGCGCGATTTTGAAATAATTTTTAATACTCATAATTAATTGGATTCGCGTTAGGGGTTGCAGTGTAAAACCTTTTTGATTTGCCTTTTGGCGAAGAAAAAAGTTTGGAACGAAAAACCCGCCTGCCTTTTCGGCAGGAACGCCCGAAAAAAATAACATCAGCTCAAAAAATGTTAAATGTTTGAATTTTATCAACCTATTAGCCTATCGAATTGGTAGAGTATTAAAAAAAATGTATTTTTGTTGCCGATAAAAAGATTAGAACACCTGATAAATATGATAATAGATCAAATTATAACATCATCTAAAACAAGTGCCGAAATAGGGTTGGAGGCCGACATAAAATCGGAAAGGCCTATTCGCAGCATCGTGAAAGCAATAAGTTGGAGGGTTGTGGGGACTGTGGATACCATGATTATTTCCTGGTTTATTACCGGTGAACTGAGCATGGCGCTCACAATAGGGTCCATTGAGGTAATCACTAAAATGATACTTTATTACGGTCACGAGCGCATTTGGAATTTAATAAAATGGAGAAAACAATGAGAAATTTAGATTTGGAACAGATAAATAAGGAACTGGAAAAGAAATCGCCCGAAGAAATTGTCAGTTGGGCATTGTCGATTGCTTCGGAACCTTTGGTTACCACGAATTTCAGGCCGTATGAAGTGGCTATTTTATATGCCTGCACCAAAGTTAAAAAGGATTTAAAGGTAATTTGGTGCGATACAGGCTATAATACGCCGCAAACGTATGCGCATGCCAATGAATTAATTGAAAAATTGGGTTTAAATGTGCATTTGTATGTGCCAAAACAAACTGCGGAACATCGGAATGTGACCATGGGAATTCCGCAAATTGAGGACCCGATGCATCAAATTTTTACGGAACAGGTGAAGCTGGAGCCTTTTAACAGAGCGATGGCAGAACACAAACCCGATGTTTGGTTTACGAATTTACGAAAAGGACAAACCGCTTTCAGGGACAATATTGGCATTGTTTCCATAAGCAAAGACGGTGTTTTGAAAGTGAGCCCTTTTTACCATTGGTCGGATGAACAGCTAGACAACTATTTAAGATTGTACCAATTGCCAAACGAATTCACCTATTTCGATCCAACAAAAGTGTTGGAAAACAGAGAATGCGGTTTGCATTCATAAAACAGATAAAATGACAGAGAAATTATTAATAAACGCACTTGAAAACGAAGCGATTTATATTTTTAGGGAAGTTGCGGCACAATTTGAAAAACCGGTATTGTTATTTTCCGGTGGAAAAGATTCCATAACCTTGGTTCGATTGGCCCAAAAAGCTTTCTATCCGGCAAAAATTCCTTTTCCGCTGATGCACATTGATACCGGACATAATTTTCCGGAAACAATAGAGTTTCGTGACAAACTGGTTGCGGAATTGGGATTGGAATTGATTGTAAGAAATGTGCAGGATTCCATAGATCAGGGAAAAGTGAAGGAAGAATCGGGTAGATATTCCAGCAGAAATGTGTTGCAGACAACCACATTATTGGATGCCATTGAAGAATTTAAATTCGATGCCTGTATTGGCGGCGCACGAAGAGATGAAGAGAAAGCGAGAGCGAAAGAACGTATTTTTTCCGTTCGTGACGACTTTGGACAATGGGATGAAAAAAATCAGCGTCCGGAATTGTTCGATATGCTGAACGGACAAATTCAGCTCGGACAAAATGTACGTGTTTTTCCTATTTCAAACTGGACAGAATTAGACGTGTGGACTTATATTGAAAATGAAGATTTGGAGATTCCATCTATCTATTTTGCGCATAAACGCGATATATTTATGAGAGACGGCCTTATTTGGTCGGCCTCGGAACATGTGTTTAAAGATGATGAAGAAGAAGTGGAAGAACGCATGGTCCGTTTTAGGACTGTGGGCGATATGAGTTGTACCGCGGCAGTGGATTCTTATGCGGCAACCATTCGCGAAGTGGTTGCGGAAATCAGGGATTCAAGCATTTCTGAACGTGGTGCCAGAATAGACGACAAACGTTCTGAAGCCGCGATGGAAAAACGAAAACAACAGGGGTATTTTTAATTATTAAATGAATAATTAAAAATTAACAATTGAAAATGAAATTAGTAAGATAAAAAGATAAAACTCAATACTTACTACGCAATACTAATAAGAAATATGGAAGTTTTAAAAATAGCAACGGCAGGAAGTGTGGACGACGGTAAAAGTACCTTGATCGGAAGATTGTTGTACGATACAAAATCGTTAACCGACGATAAATTGGAGGCCATTGAACACAGCAGCAAGAAAAAAGGATACGATTATTTGGATTTTTCTTTGGCAACAGACGGCTTGGTCGCCGAACGTGAACAGGGAATCACCATTGATGTGGCCCATATTTATTTTTCAACAAAAACAAGAAGTTATATCATTGCCGATACGCCCGGCCATGTGGAATATACCAGAAATATGGTTACCGGCGCTTCAACCTCGCAAGTTGCCATCATTTTGATTGATGCACGTCACGGGGTGATTGAGCAAACCTACCGTCACTTTTTTATCAATAATCTGTTGCGGATTAAAAGTGTGATTGTTTGTATTAATAAAATGGATTTAGTCGGTTTTTCTGAAGAAAGATACGATGAAATTAAGGCTGATTTTGAAAAACTGGTTGATAAAAGCGATTATGAAGATCAAAACATCACTTATATTCCAGTTAGTGCGCTAAAAGGCGACAATGTGGTGGATAAATCGGATGCGATGCCTTGGTTTGGCGGACAAACATTGTTGGAATATTTGGAGAAACTGGATACCGTAAATATTTATAACAGAGGCAAAATGCGCTTTCCGGTGCAGTATGTTATTCGTCCGAAAACAGAAGAATTCCACGATTTTAGGGGTTATGCCGGCAAAGTATATGGCGGAGATATCAATGTGGGCGACGAAGTTGTGGTGCTTCCGTCTGAAACTAGAACCAAAGTCAAAGAAATTTATTTCAACGATAAAAAATACCAAAGTGCCGCAAGAAGATCTTCCATTTCCATCACTTTGGAAAACAATGTGAATGTGAGCAGGGGCGATATGATTGTAAAAGCAAACGAATTGCCAAGAATTGAAAAAGCATTTACGGCCACCGTTTCCTGGATGGATGGCAGACCATTGGCACTGGGTTCAAAATACACGTTGCAACACGGCGTGAACAAGGTCATCGCTAAAGTGAGTGCCATAAATCATAAAATACATCCCGATTTTTCTGGTGTTGAGAACGATGTCAGCAGTTTAAATATGAATGATATTGCTTCAGTATCCTTTCAATTGAACAAACCCATTTTTTTCGATGCTTTTAAGGAACACAGAACAAACGGCTCTTTTATATTGATAGATCCGCAAACAAATAACACCGCAGGAGTTGGGTTTATTGAATAAAGCCCCCTAACCCCCGAAGGGGGACAGAGCGTTAAGAAAACAGCTGGTAGCTGTTTTTAGCGATAGGGCCAGGTGGCGCGATGGGCTTTAAAAGTTAAAAGTTAAAAGTTAAAAGTTAAATTGAAAACAAATCAAAGAAGCCCGTCATATGATGTTTTTCGTTGTAAAATATTGAAAACGTCATCCTGAACTTGTTTCAGGATCTCACGAATTGAAGTTTCAATCATAATGGCCGACGGAGCAACCCAAAGAGCCTCGTGGCTGGAGAAGCGGGGAAAAGGCGGTCTGGGTGATAGGACGGAGCGTTAAGAAAATGTTCAGTGAACATTTTTAGCGAAAGGGCCAGCTGGCGCGTTGGCAAAAATGGGATAATTTTACAGAAAAAGATCATCAGACTAGCATTTTTTGTTTCTTTTTTGGGCGATGCAAAAAAGAAAAAAACATAAATTATTTTTTAAAAATAAAAATATAATATCATCTTGATACATTTTCTAAACCTGTTGATTAACTCTCAATGACCCATTAATACAGAGTAATTGAGAGACGGAGCGTTAAGAAAATGTTCATTGAACATTTTTAGCGATAGGGCCAGGTGGCGCGATGGGCTTTGAAAAAGTTAAATATTAAATATTAAAAGTAAAAAGTTGAAATTCACTACAATTAATTCCCCTCTTGAGCGGGGTTAGGGGTGTGTATAAAACATGAAAAGGAGCAGAAATTAATAAAAACTGTTCAACACTATTTTAAATAAAAAAGTTAAATTAAAAATAATCTTTTTTAGATAACTAAAACAAACTCCCTTTCCTTAGGAAAGGGTTGGGGATAGGAAAAAAATCAAAAACATATAACAAAATTTAATCTAAACAACCTATGAATTAGGAATCATTTTCTACTAACATAAAAACAAAATACCATGCAAAGTTTCAGAACCGAAATCGAGAATCCGATTGTCGAGAAGGACATTATTGACCTTGAAAAAAAAATCAGCCTTTATTACGAAGGAAAAATTGACGACGCACGCTTCAGAAGTCTGCGTTTGGCTCGCGGCGTTTACGGACAGCGTCAGTTTGGCGTGCAGATGATCCGGATTAAACTGCCTTATGGGAAAATTTCAGGGGAACAATTGCGCAGAATTTCGGCGGTTTCGGATGAATATTCTCGAGGAAGGCTGCACATTACCACAAGGCAGGACATCCAAATTCACCACGTGAGTTTAGACAGAACGCCCGAACTTTGGGCCGAATTGGAAAAAGATGATATTACCTTGCGAGAAGCCTGTGGCAACACGGTTAGAAATGTAACCGCTTCGGAAACTGCGGGAATCGATATCAATGAACCTTTTGATGTTTCTCCTTATGCGCAAGCTGCTTTTGAGTTTTTTTTAAGGAATCCCATTTGCCAGGAATTGGGACGAAAATTCAAGATTTCTTTTTCCGCGACTGATGAAGATACCGCATTGAGTTTTATGCACGATTTGGGTTTTATCGCCAAAATTAAGGCCGGTGAAATCGGATTTAAAGTGATGCTTGGCGGCGGTTTGGGTTCACAAGCCCGTTTGGCGGATACCTTGTATGAGTTTTTGCCGGCCGATAAAATAATTCCGGTTACGGAAGCTGTTTTGAGGGTTTTCGACCGATATGGTGAACGCGCAAAAAGAGCACGGGCGCGATTGAAATTTTTGGTGAAAGAAATCGGTTTGGATGCCTTTGTGAAATTGGTTTCGGAAGAACAAAAAGCGTTGTCCAATGCAACTTTTAAAATAGACACTTCCAACTATCAAAATGAAATTACAAATCAGCAAGTGGATATTCCTTCAGTAGAAATTGAAAATGAAGGACAATATAATGTATGGAAATTAACCAACGTCATTCCCCAAAAACAAAAAGGGTTTTATGCTGTCGGAATTAAAGTCCACTTGGGCGATTTCTATACCGATAAAGCACGTTTGCTGGCCGATTTAGTTCAAAAATATGCCGCCAACGAACTGCGCCTGACCTTGCGTCAAAATATATTGATTCCTCATGTAAAAGAGGAGCTGTTGCCTTTCTTTTATGCAGAACTTAACAAACTGGGTTATGCAGAATCGGGTTACAACGGCATTTTCGACATCACTTCTTGTCCGGGAACCGACACTTGTAATCTGGGAATTGCAAGCAGCACGGGAATCACGAGAGAATTGGAAAAAGTGTTGAAAAATGAGTATCCGCAGTTTGCCGCCAACAAGGAAATCACCATAAAAATAAGTGGTTGCATGAATTCATGCGGACAGCATACCATGGCGCATATTGGTTTTCAGGGAATGACCATCAAGTCCGGGAAATTGGTTGCTCCGGCTTTGCAGGTGCTTTTGGGCGGTGGCGTTTTAGGAAATGGTGCAGGGAGAATTGCCGATAAAGTGATCAAAGTTCCGAGCAAAAGAGGTCCGGATGCGTTGCGGGCGATTTTAAATGATTTGGAATTGAATCGTGGTGAAGGAGAATCATTTTTAGATTATTACGACAAACAAGGTGAAATTTATTTTTACAATTTGTTGAAACCGCTGGCCGACAATACCAATTTACAGGAAAGTGATTTTACGGATTGGGGAGGCGAAGAACCGTTTGAAATGGCCGTTGGCGTTGGTGAATGCGCGGGTGTTGTGATCGATTTGGTGGCGACTTTGTTGTTGGACAGTGAAGAGAAAATTGAAAATGCTGCTGAAGCTTTAAAATTAAACCAGTTTGCCGACAGTATTTATTATTCCTACACCAGTTTGGTAAATACCGCCAAAGCTTTGTTGCTGACCAAAGACAAAACCACCAATACACAAGCCGGAATTGTTTCGGAATTTGAAGCGCTTTTTGCGGAGGATATTGTGTTGGAAAGTCCGTTTTCTGATTTTGTGTACCAAATTCAAAACAACGAGCCAACCAAGGAATTTGCCCAAAAATATTTGGATGATGCACAATTGTTCTATGAAAAAGCAACGGAATTACGGACTAAAATTTTGAGTGATGAAAACGAATAATTCCCCTAAAGTTACCTTGGTTGGCGCCGGTCCGGGAGATCCGGAATTGATTACCGTGAAAGGCGTTAATGCGCTGATGAAAGCAAATGTGGTGTTGTACGATGCTTTGGTTTGCAGAGAATTGCTGAAATATGCGCCGCTCGCAAAAAAAATATTTGTGGGAAAACGCAAGGGATTTCACAGCCATACTCAGGACGAAATAAATGAACTGATGGTGAAATACGCTTTTCAATACGGGAATGCTGTTCGCTTAAAAGGCGGCGATCCTTTTGTTTTTGGACGCGGTGCGGAAGAAATTGATTATATCGAATCTTTTGGCATTGAAACCGAGGTTATTCCCGGAATTTCTTCTGCAATGGCAGTGCCTGCAAGTCAGGGAATCGCCCTCACAAAAAGAGGAATTTCAGAAAGTTTTTGGGTCATTACCGGCACCACATCCGACAGAAATTTGTCGAACGATGTGTTTTTGGCGGCGCAATCAACCGCAACCATTGTTATTTTAATGGGAATGAGCAAACTCAGCGAGATTGTGGCGATCTTCAATAAATTTGAAAAAGGCGATGTGCCAACCGCGATTATCCAAAACGGAACCACAAAAAACGAGAAAATTGGCGTGGGCACCATCGACTCTATTTTGGAAGTCGTTGATGCCCAAAAACTGGCTTCACCGGCGATTATTGTCATTGGGGAAGTGGTGAAACACAGCGCTAAATTACGTGTGTTTTATGAAGAAATAGTACTGAAACATCAATCAGCATAAAATATAACATTTTATTTAGAATCAATCTAAATAAAAAGACGAAATTTGCATTTTTAAACGATTACTACTAAATACTACTACTATTACTACTAAAAAAATGATTAAAACAGATATTTTAATTATCGGAGCGGGCCCTGTTGGGTTGTTTACCGTGTTTGAGGCAGGTTTGCTGAAGCTTCGATGTCACCTCATTGACGCATTGCCTTATGCGGGCGGACAGTGTGCCGAGATTTATCCCAAAAAGCCGATTTATGACATTCCTGCCTATCCGGAAATATTGGCGGGAGATCTGATTCAAAATTTGGAGAGACAAATTGCGCCATTCGAGCCAACCTACACGTTGGGGGAAAGAGCAGAAACCATCGATAAACTGGCCGATGGCAATTTTATGGTGACCACCAATAAAGGCACGGAACACAGTGCAGCCGCAGTGATTATCGCTGGCGGATTGGGTTCCTTTGAACCAAGAAAACCACCCATTGCAGGCATTTCGGATTATGAAGATCGCGGCGTTACCTATATGATTAAAGATCCCCAAACTTACAGAAATAAAAGGGTCGTAATTTCCGGTGGCGGAGATTCTGCGCTGGATTGGACCATATTTTTGGCCAACGTGGCAAGTGAAGTGATTCTGGTGCACCGAAAAAATGAATTTAGAGGTGCGCTGGATTCCGTGGAAAAAGTTTCAGAACTCGCCAAAAATGGAAAAATAAAACTGATTACCGAAGCGGAAGTTACAGAAATTCACGGTGATGGGAAGGTGGAATCGGTTGTCGTAAACCATTCAAAAGAAGGAAATATTGAAGTTCCCTGCGATTATTTTATTCCTTTATTCGGCTTGTTGCCCAAATTGGGCCCCATTGCAAACTGGGGACTGGAGATTGAAAAAAATGCCATAAAAGTGAACAATGCGCTGGATTACAGCACCAATATTCCGGGTATTTTTGCGGTGGGCGATGTAAATACCTATCCCGGAAAACTGAAATTGATTTTATGCGGATTTCATGAAGCCACCATTGCAGTGCAATTTGCCTACAATATTGTAAATCCGGGTAAAAAATATTTAATGAAATACACCACGGTTAACGGAATAACGGGTTTCAACGGCGAAACCAAAAAATCCGAAAAAGCGGTCGTAAAAAGCATATAAGATGTCAGATATAAAAATAAAAATTAAAGACAGGTTTGGCGTAAATCATTTGTTGGATGCCCCAACCGATATGGCCATGAATATTATGGAATTGTGTAAAGCATACGATTTGCCGGTTGAAGGAACCTGCGGCGGAATGGCCATGTGTGCTTCGTGCCAGTGTTACGTGCATTCCAATCATGAATTGTCGGAAAGAGGGGAAGCGGAAGAAGATATGTTGGATCAGGCATTTTTTGTGAAAGAAAACAGCCGTTTGGGATGTCAGTTGTATCTTTCCATAGAAATGGACGGACTCGAATTGGAATTGGCGCCGGAAAGTTAATATAAATCAGCAAACATGGAACAAAACGAATTATACCCCATTTTTTTAAAAGTTTCCGAACTTGAAGTGCTTATTGTTGGCGGGGGAAATGTGGGTTTGGAAAAACTGGTTTTTCTGTTAAAATCAAGTCCGAATGCCAAAGTCACCATCGTTTCCATCAATTTTTTGCCCGAGTTAATCACCTTGGCAAAAAAACACAAGGTTGAAATCATAGAAGCGGCGTATGCGTTTTCTTTTCTAAAAGGAAAACACATCGTTATCGCCGCAACCGACCATATTGAAGTCAATATTCAGGTGTATAAAGATTGCAAACAACAGAATATTTTGGTGAATGTGGCCGACAATCCGCCATACTGCGATTTTTATATGGGCGGCATCGTCACCAAAGGCAACATTAAAATTGCCATTTCAACCAACGGAAAATCGCCCACCCTGGCAAAACGGCTGCGTCAGTTTTTCGAAGAAGTCATTCCGGACAACATCAACGAGCTGGCCGAAAACATAAACAGTTACAGAAAATCCACCGGCGGCACGTTTTCAGAAAAGGTGACCGCACTAAACGAATTGACCAAATCCTTATTAATTAAATAATAAATAACCCGTTTCGTTTGTAATTCAGCGCCTTATTGCGTTAATTTGCAGCCAAGTTCATAAACACAGTGACCACAGTTATTAAGAAAGGCAGAGGGATTAGACCCGTTGAAGCCTTAGCAACCCTTTATTTATAAAGAAGGTGCTACATTCTACCAAAATATTTTGGATAGATAACGAAGAGACTTTTCCAGAATTCTTCATGCATTTTTTAATAATTTTATTGGGCCTGCCCGCCTTTTTGGAGGGCGTTCCCCGCCAACTGTCGGGTCGGGCTTTTCGCTATATCTTTTTTACTTCGCCGAAAAGGCGAATCAAAAAAGGATATCGCTTTAATCCCTAACGCGGATTGAATTCAACATTCAAAATTCAACATTTAAAATTAAATATAGAAACACAACAACCATCAACAATGGGTAACATAAAAGAAGAAATACAAAAACGGATATTGGTGCTCGATGGTGCAATGGGAACCATGATTCAGCAATACCGATTTTCGGAAGAAGAATACCGGGGCGAACAGTTCAAAGATTTTCACGTTTCCGTAAAAGGAAATAACGATATGCTTTCCATCACACAGCCTCAAGCCATTAAAGAAATCCACCGAAAATATTTGGAAGCGGGCGCCGACATCATTGAAACCAACACATTTTCGAGCACCACAATTGCCATGGCCGATTATGAAATGGAAGATTATGTGTACGAACTCAACTACCAGTCGGCCAAAATAGCCAAGGAAGTTGCCGACGAATTTACAGCTAAAAATCAGGCCAAACCCCGATTTGTGGCTGGCGCAATCGGACCCACAAACAAAACGGCAAGCATGTCGCCCAAAGTAAATGACCCGGGTTTCAGAGCCGTCACGTTTAACGATTTAAAGTTGGCCTACAAACAACAAACCGAAGCGTTGCTGGATGGCGGCGTTGATATTTTATTGGTGGAAACCGTGTTCGATACCCTAAATGCAAAAGCGGCATTGTTTGCCATTGAAGAAGTGAAGGAAGAACGAAATATCGATGTGCCCATTATGTTAAGCGGCACCATTACTGACGCCAGCGGAAGAACGTTGTCGGGTCAAACAGCGGAAGCTTTTTTAATATCCGTTTCGCACATTCCGTTATTGTCAATCGGCTTTAATTGTGCCTTGGGCGCCAATCAGTTAACGCCGCATTTGGAAGTGCTGGCAAGAAAATCGAATTTGCCGGTTTCAGCGCATCCAAATGCCGGACTGCCAAACGCATTCGGGGAATATGACGAAACTCCCGAGGAAATGGCAGATCAAATAAAAATTTATTTGGACAAACATTTGGTGCGGATCATTGGCGGTTGCTGCGGCACCACGCCGGCGCATATCAAGGCTATTGCCGATTTGGTCCACAATCATAAATAAGCCCCCTAGCCCCCGAAGGGGGAATATAAAAAAGGATTTTTGAAATGCGGTGCTAAAAAATTAATAGACTAAATGCAAGAAGATAAATTACATATAGAAAACAAATCGAGTGCTAGGTACCTGAAACTTTCCGGACTTGAACCGCTGATTATAACGCCCGAAAGCAATTTCATCAATGTTGGCGAGCGCACCAATGTGGCGGGTTCGCGTTTGTTTTTGCGCCTGATTAAAGACGAAAAATTTGACGAGGCGCTTGCGATTGCAAGGCATCAGGTGGATGGCGGTGCGCAAATTATCGACGTAAACATGGACGACGGATTGATCGACGGAAAAGAAGCCATGGTTCAGTTTCTGAATTTAATTGCTTCCGAACCCGATATTTCGCGCGTTCCGGTGATGATCGACAGCTCAAAATGGGAAATTATTGAAGCCGGATTGCAGGTAGTTCAGGGAAAATGTGTGGTCAATTCCATCAGCTTAAAAGAAGGGGAAGCCACCTTTATCAAACAGGCAAAATTAATCAAGCGTTACGGTGCTGCGGTTATTGTGATGGCATTTGATGAGGTCGGTCAGGCCGATAATTTTGACCGAAGAATTGAAATTGCCAAACGTTGTTATGATATCTTGGTGAACGTGGTAAAGTTTCCTTCAGAAGACATTATTTTCGATTTAAATATTTTTCCGGTGGCAACGGGAATGGACGAGCACAAAAGAAATGCGCTCGATTTTATTGAAGCGACAAGCTGGGTTCGTGAAAATTTGCCCAATGTGAGCGTTAGCGGCGGCGTAAGTAACGTTTCGTTTTCTTTCAGGGGAAATGATTCGGTGCGCGAAGCCATGCACTCGGTGTTTTTATATCACGCCATAAAAGCCGGAATGAATATGGGCATCGTAAATCCGACCATGTTGGAAGTTTACGATGAGATTCCTAAAGATTTGCTGGAACGTGTGGAAGATGTTATTTTGAACAGAAGAGATGATGCCACAGAGCGTTTGCTCACTTTTGCCGAAAGTGTCATCAGTTCCGTAAAAGAACATAAAGTGGATTTGTCGTGGCGTGAAAAACCGTTGCAGGAAAGAATAACGCATGCCTTGGTAAAAGGCGTGGATGAATTTATTTTGGAAGATGTTGAAGAAGCAAGAAAACAGGCCACAAAACCCATAGAAGTGATTGAACAGCACTTAATGACCGGGATGAATGTGGTGGGTGATTTGTTTGGTTCCGGAAAAATGTTTTTGCCACAAGTGGTGAAATCTGCCCGAGTGATGAAACGTGCAGTGGCGTACCTTCAACCTTTCATTGAAGCCGCAAAAGGCCCCCTAGCCCCCGAAGGGGGAATTAAAACAACGCAACATTGGGAAACAGCCGATCCTTTAAATTATCGATTGTTAAAAGAGTTTGCCCTTAAAATGCGCAATGAACCAACCGATGCGGAAAGGCTTTTATGGAATGTTTTAAGCGGAAAAAAACTCGAAGGCCACAAAATAAGAAGGCAGCATATTATTGGAAATTATATTGCGGATTTTATTTGTCTAAAATCGAATTTAATTATTGAAATTGACGGATTAATTCACCAATTGCCCGAAAATATTGTGAGTGATGAAGGACGAACAAAATGGCTGGAAGCAGAAGGGTTTCGGGTGCTGCGTATTACAAATAATGAAGTTTTGTCCAATTTGGATGAAGTTTTGGATAAAATAATAAAAGCGTTGGCGGTTCCCCCTTTGGGGGTCAGGGGGCCGGGTGCTGGAAAGATATTACTCGCTACTGTGAAGGGTGATGTTCACGATATCGGAAAAAATATTGTGGGTGTGGTGTTGAATTGCAACAATTATGAAATTATTGACTTGGGCGTGATGGTTTCGACCGAAAAAATAATTGAAACCGCCAAATTAGAAAATGTGGATGTGATTGGGTTGAGCGGACTCATAACGCCGTCTTTGGATGAAATGGCTTATGTTGCTGCAGAAATGGAACGTCAAAACTTTAAGGTTCCTTTGTTAATTGGCGGTGCAACCACATCAAAAGCGCATACGGCCGTTAAAATAGATACCCAATATTCCAATGCGGTGATTTATGTAAACGATGCATCACGGGCTGTTACGGTGGTCGGGAATTTGATTAACGACAACAATACCACTGTTGAATATGTTAGAAGCATTAAAGACGATTATGTGACAGTGAGGGAAGGATTTTATAACAGATCCGACAGAAAAGAATATTTATCCTTGGCCGATGCCCGAAAAAATAAATTCAACATCGATTGGAATAACCCCAACATTGCAACACCAAACTTTTTGGGAACGAAGGTAATTGAAGATTTGGATTTGGGTAAATTGCTGGAATATATCGACTGGAGTCCGTTTTTCAGAACATGGGAATTGCACGGAAAATTTCCTGCAATTTTAACCGATGTGGTGGTTGGCGAAACGGCGACCCATTTATTTAAGGATGCCCAAAAACTGCTTCAAAAAGTGGTGGATGAAAAACTGCTGACGGCTAAAGCCGTCTTCGGAATTTTTTCGGCAAATTCGGTAAATGATGATGATATTGAAGTGTATGCCGATGAAAATAAAACCGAAGTAAAAGCCAGGTTTTTAACTTTGCGCCAGCAATTGAAAAAGAAAGAAGGAACACCAAGCATGGCACTGGCCGATTTTATCGCACCAAAAGAAACCAATATTGTAGATTATATGGGCGCTTTTTGTGTTTCAACCGGATTTGGAACTGCGGAACTTGCTGCTGAATTTGAAAAAGACCACGACGATTACAATTCGATTATGATAAAAGCTTTGGCCGACAGACTGGCGGAAGCTTTTGCGGAATATTTGCACAAAAAAGTGCGGACAGATTATTGGGGTTATGCCAGTGACGAAAAATTATCGACCGACGAGTTAATTAAAGAAAGCTATAAAGGCATTCGTCCGGCGCCGGGTTATCCCGCTTGTCCGGACCACACAGAAAAATTAACCATTTGGGAATTGCTGAAAGTCAAAGAAAATATTGGGGTAGAACTCACCGAAAGTTTGGCGATGTGGCCGGCAGCATCGGTATCAGGCTATTATTTTGGGAATGAAAACGCCAAATATTTTGGGGTCGGAAAAATAACGGAAGAGCAGGTGAAGGATTTTGCCAAAAGAAAAAACATGGATTTTGAAATTGCAAAAAAATGGCTGAGACCTAATTTAGCTGACTAGGCCGCTTAACCAATGAAGGTGGAATGTTAAAAAAGTTAAATATTAAAATATACCACGATTAACTAGGGGTGTGTATTTGAATGATAAGTTTAGTTTGATAATTCGAATTTGCGTTAGCGATAGCAGCGGTATCCTTTTTTGAAATGAAATGGAAAAAAAGATATAGCGAAAAGCGCGGCCTGAAAGGAAACGCACAAAAAATATTAAATATTAAAAGTTAAAGTCGGAAGACCGAGGTTAAAAAACTTGAAAATTGAAACCTGAAACCTGAAACCATCAGAAAACAACAACAAAAATGAAAGTAACAGATCACATAAAACAAGCCAAGGAGAAAACATTGTTTTCGTTTGAAATTGTGCCGCCGCAAAAGGGGCAAAATATTCAGGAATTGTACGACAATATCAATCCGCTGATGGAATTTAAGCCACCTTTTATTGATGTGACCACGTCGAGGGAAGAACACCTTTATATTTCTAAGGAAAAAGGGCTTTTGGAACAAAAAATTACGAGGATGAGGCCCGGAACGGTGGGGATTTGCGCATCGTTAAAATACAAATACAATGTGGATGCGATTCCGCACGTGTTGTGTGGCGGATTCACGAAGGAAGAGACAGAATATTTGTTGGTGGATTGTCATTATTTGGGCTTGGACAATGTGATGGCTTTGCGCGGTGATGCGATGAAACACGAAAAATATTTTGAGCAAACAAAGGGCGGACATCAATATGCAAAGGAATTGGTGACGCAGATCAGTGATTTGAACAAAGGGAAATATTTGCACGAAATAGTGGAAACTTTATACAAACCCGATTTTTGCATTGGGGTTGCGGGGTATCCGGAAAAACACATGGAATCGCCGAGTTTGGAAGCGGATTTGAGAAGACTGAAAGAAAAAATTGATGCTGGAGCCGATTATGTGGTGACACAAATGTTTTTTGACAATCGGAAGTTTTTTGATTTTGTGGAAAAAGCCCGCGCCATGGGAATCACGGTTCCCATCATTCCGGGAATAAAACCCATTGCCATAAAACGCCATTTACAGGTGCTTCCGCAGGTGTTTAAACTGGATTTGCCCGAAGCGCTGATTTCTGAAATTGAAAAGTGCAGCAACAATGAACAAATAAGGGAAGTTGGCGTGGAATGGGCCATTGCGCAATCTAAAGAGTTAATTGAAAAAGGTGTTCCGGTTGTTCATTTTTATTCGATGGGAAAATCGGACAATATTAAAGCGATTGCGAAGGAAGTGTTTTAAATATTAAATATTAAAAGTTAAATATTAAAAGTTAAATATTAAAAGTTAAATATTAAATATTAAAAGTTAAATATTAAAAGTTAAATATTAAAAAGTTAAAAGTTGGTTTGGATATTTATTTGTTTCCATTGGCTCGTCAGATTGCCAAATTGAATAGTCTCAAATCCTTCATAATTAAAATTGGGACAGGTCGCAACCTATACTTACAAATGGATAATAATTGTTGGATTGTTTAATCCAAAATTCAAAATCCATAATTCATCATTAATGTCTTGCCGTATTATCTAATTTATTAATCGCTTCATAAATAAAAGTAATATTGGTTAAGTGGTTATGGTAAAATATTTGATTACTTTTGCATTACAACAGAGAAATTAATAATTAAAAAAATAGAATATGGCAATTGAAGTAACAGATGCAACATTTGACGAAGTGGTATTAAAATCGGATAAACCGGTTATGGTTGATTTTTGGGCGGCTTGGTGCGGACCTTGTAGAATGGTGGCGCCAATAATGGACCAATTAACTGCAGAATACGACGGTAAAGCGGTTATTGTAAAAGTGGATGTTGATGCAAATCAGAAATTTGCTGCTGAATATGGCGTAAGAAATATACCGACTGTTTTGGTTTTTAAAAATGGCGAAGTTGTTGAAAAACAAGTGGGCGTTGCGCCAAAAGCAACCTATGCGCAAAAAATTGATGCGCATTTATAAGATTTTATTTTAAGAAATTAAAAAGAAAAGGCTTGACAATTTGTTAAGCCTTTTCTTTTTATATACTATATTTACAAGAACCAAATTGGTAACTATGTCCGGTATTTCATTGGAAAATATTTCTGAATTGCACCACCTCGAATTGTTGGCAAAACAAGTGGTGGAAGGATTTATTACCGGTATGCACAAAAGTCCGTTTCACGGTTTTTCCGTCGAATTTGCAGAACACATCAATTACAACCAGGGCGAAAGCACGCGCCATATCGACTGGAAATTATATGCAAAAACCAAAAAGCTATTTGTAAAACGCTACGAAGAAGAAACCAATTTGCGTTGCCACTTAATCATAGACAATTCGGCTTCCATGCATTTTCCGGTGGTTAAAAATCCGTCCATGGAGAACCCTACAAAAATTGCATTTTCGGCCATTGCTTCTGCAGCCCTGATGGAATTGTTAAAACGGCAGAGAGATGCTGTTGGGCTCAGTATTTACAGTGATATCAATGAGTATTATGCGCCGGCAAAAGGAAGTGAGCGACACAGGAGAATGCTGATGGTCCATTTGGAAGATTTGTTGAAGCACCCATCTAAAAAAACGACAGAAACCTATAAATTTTTACACGAAATAGCGGAAAAAATAAACAGAAGATCGCTCGTTTTCTTGTTTACGGATATGTTTCAGACCAACAGAAGCGAAAAAGAGCTGTTTGAAGCCCTTCGGCATTTAAAACACAACAAACATGAGGTTGTTTTGTTTCATACTTACGACGGAAAGCTGGAGCTGGAGTTCGATTTTGGGGATTCGCCCAAAAAATTTGTTGATGTGGAGACCGGAGAACAGCTGAATTTGTATGCGTCATCGGTGAAAAAAAACTATAAAACGGCGATGGAAACCTATTTTAATGATTTGAGACTTAAGTGTATGCAGTACAAAATAGATTATGTGCCCGTTGACATCAATAAAGGGTTTAATCAGATCCTGATTTCCTATTTAACAAGCAGAAAAAGATTTTTGTAATTTTTATTGGAAAAACCTTTGCCAATACAAAAAACGCTGTTATATTTGCATCCGCTAAGAGCAACGGTTTGGTAGTTCAGCTGGTTAGAATACCTGCCTGTCACGCAGGGGGTCGCGGGTTCGAGTCCCGTCCAGACCGCAAAAAGCCTGATAATCATATGATTATCAGGCTTTTTCATTTATAATATTTTTGGTGTGAACACAACTGGGAACACAAATTTTTTTATCTTATTTTTTATTTATCAGAATGCCTTAAAAATTATCATAATAATATTGAACAATTACATCCAATAATTAGTTTCGGAAATATTACAAGACGATAGCACTGTTATTATGGTATTTGAAATAAAAAAAGTCATTGAAAACACCACTTGATAAAAATTACTATTTCCAGCTTTTCAATTTATGTCCCCAAAGGGCGAAGAACAGTATAATTGCATAACAAGGCAATAAAATCCAATAACTGCTTGTTGAAGCAGTTGCAATAGCGCTTGCTTCATCAAATCCGTTTGCAATGAGTTCATGTTTATTTGAATCTACCAACCTTCCATATAAAGGAGGGATGATGGCGCCTCCAGAAATAGCCATAATCAATAATGCCGATGCCGTTTTGGTAAATTTACCCAAACCTTCAAGCGTTAAAGGCCATACAGCCGGCCAAACCAGGGCGTTTGCAATACCCAATGCCGCCACAAATAAAATGGAAGTGTAGCCAGTTGTCATTAAAATGCAAATACTAAATAAAATGCCCAGAAAAGCACTAATTTTAAGTGCGGTTCCTTGTTTGATATACTTTGGTATTAAAACAAAGCCCAATGCATAAGTGGCAACCATGGCCATTAAGGTAAATGTGGTAAAAAACTTTGCTTCATCGGCCGAAAAACCCAATGAAATTCCGTAGGCAATAATGGTATCTCCAGCAATTACTTCCGCGCCAACATATACAAATAAGGTTAAAACACCCAACCATAAATGCGGAAATTGAAATATACTCGTTTTAGCTGTTTCCCCATGGTTGATTTCTTCAATCGGCTGGGGCTCAACATGCGGAAGCGGTGCTTTTCTGATAAGCAATCCAAGCACAAACAATACGGCTGCCATAACTAAATATGGCATAAAAACACTATCGGCCATGGTATCCAACAACACATCTTTTTCCGCTGCCGAGACTGTGCCAATTTTCTCCTTTACTTCATCGATGCCCGATAACAATATGGCGCCGAAAATCAAGGAACCTAAAGCGCCTGCCACTTTATTTGCTATTCCCATAATGGCAATGCGCTTTGCGCCACTCTCAATGGGACCTAAAATGGTGATGTAAGGATTTGCGGCTGTTTGCAATAAGGTCATTCCAATGCCTTGTATAAATATTCCTGTTAAAAACACCCAATATGTTCTGGCCTCTGCAGCCGGAATAAATACCAAGGCGCCAATAGCCATAATGAATAACCCCAACGACATCCCTTTTCTGTACCCAATTTTATTAAGGATATAGGAGGCCGGCAATGCCATGACCACGAAAGAAATGTATGATGCTGATGCCACAAAATAGGATTGCGTGTCGGTTAATTCATTGATGGTTTTCATAAACGGAATTAATGCTCCGTTTATCCACGTTACAAATCCGAAAATGAAAAACAATCCGGCAATAATAAGTATTGGGATGAAGTTGTTATTTTGAGTGCTGTTTGTTGGTGACATAGTATTTTGGTTGGTTAATCAAATGGTTATTTAAATTCACAGGTTTAAAAGTATTGAATTTTTTATCAGTTTTTTAAATGTTTTCTGGCCTTTTTTCCATTTCCAAATTGTTCCTTTTTTCCTGCATTGAACAATTTACAAATCGCATTTACTTACTTTTTCTCAATTTTTACCTTTTAGATGCTTAATTTTTTAATTGCTTATTTTTGGAACAAGTCGGAATTAATTATCATAAAAGTGTAATATTACTGATTTTATTTCATAAAAAAACGGCGTGATTTATAATAAAAAAAGCGCAAGAAATGTAACCTGCACTTTCTAAACAGTACATTTTAATATTACGGAATAATCCTGTAGTTGATTTGTTCCGTAATATTTTTACCAGTTATCAGTTCTACAGTAATTTGGAAAAATTCAAGGATTAAATTTAGATATTAGGGATGAAGGAGGTTAAAAAATTAAATAGCGTAATTTTTTAGAAATTCATGAAATAACATTGGTTTTAATTTTCTGGTTTTACAATGCTCTAGATAAGTGCTATAATTCTTTTTGGCGAAGCTCTGAACGGCTTCGGGAGTGACAAGCTCAATAAATGATGTTGGTTGCATAATTAAAGAAGTTTTTGTGGTTAGCAGACATTTTAATATTTGAAAATTGGATTATTTTATTTAAAAACGAAATAAAAGTATAAAACACTTTTGGATATTCCAAATTAAAATACCGTTTATTTTATTTAATTAACCATTTGTGTTATAAAACATACCATTTGTTTATTATTTCGTGTATTTTGAAACTAAAATATTTAGGATAAAAAAAGCTTCTTAATGCGATTATTTGTACATCGGCAATCAAGACATAAGTATAATCAACACTAAAATTGTAAAGGAATCAAATAAAATTATGATTTATTCTTGGGATTACCCGTTTCCGTTTGAATGATTTTGAGGAAGCTGCCAAAATTTAACAATAAATAGTTAATTTCGCATAACGCTTTAAATAGATGCATTTAAGAAAGCGGAGAACAAATTTTTGCATAAAATAGCATAAATAAAACAGACAACTATGAAGGGAATTATATTGGCAGGCGGATCCGGGACAAGATTGTATCCAATTACAAAGGGAACTTCCAAACAACTGTTGGCCATTTACAACAAGCCAATGATCTACTATCCGCTTTCTGTTTTAATGCTTGCGGGAATCACCGAAGTATTGATAATTTCCACGCCGCAGGATTTGCCGAATTTTAAAAAATTGTTGGGTGACGGATTGTCTATCGGAATGAAATTTTCCTACAAAGAGCAGCCATCGCCGGAAGGTTTGGCCCAGGCTTTTATTCTGGGTGACGAATTTATCGGAAACGACGATGTTTGTCTGATTTTAGGCGACAATATTTTTTACGGGGCAGGCATTGAAAAACTGCTCAGCGATGCGGTAAAAACCGTTTCTGATGATAACAAAGCCTCTATTTTTGGGTATTATGTGCAGGATCCGCAAAGATATGGCGTGGCCGAATTTGATGCAGCAGGAAATGTGCTCAGCATCGAGGAAAAACCAACAAAACCAAAAAGCAATTATGCCGTTGTGGGCTTGTATTTTTATCCGAACAGCGTGGTGAAAATTGCAAAAGGGATCAAACCAAGTGCAAGGGGAGAATTGGAAATCACCACCGTGAATCAGGAATATTTGCAACAAAATAAGCTAAAAACGGAAATTATGGGACGCGGTTATGCATGGCTGGATACCGGAACCGAAGATTCCCTCCTTGAAGCCTCCAATTTTATCCAGACCATCGAAAAGCGACAAGGTTTAAAAGTGGCCTGCATCGAAGAAATCGCCTACGAAAAAGGGTATATTTCAAAAGAACAATTATTGGAATTGGCAAGTGAGTTTAAGAATAATGATTATGGTTCTTATTTACTTAAATTGGTTAAGGCCCCCTAACCCCCGAAGGGGGACAGAGCGTAAAAAAAACAGCTGGTAGCTGTTTTTAGCGATAGGGACAGCCGGCGCGTTGGGCTTTAAAAGTTAGATATTAAATATTAAATATTAAAAGTTAAAAGTTAAAATGTTAAATCGAAAACAAATTTCATCATTGCGGGACAGAGCGTTAAAAAAATATTCAGTGAACATTTTTAGCGATAGGGCCAGCCGGCGCGCGGGAGGAGCGATAGCGAAAGAACAACGCGGCAACCTGTTGTGAACTAACTCAATCATCATAGCAACCTGTTGTGAACTACGGTAATGTAGTGCGGCAAACCGCCCCGAACTAAGAGAAAGTTAAACAAGTAACATATTGCCAATAAAAACAAGTTCAATAACATAATATACCAATAAAACGCAAAATAGCAGCAATATCATTTCAGAAGAATGGTTAAAAAAACCATTTGAATGCTCAAAAAAACACCGAATACCAAATGAAATTCAGCAAAACAAACATTCCCGACGTCATATTATGTGAACCAACCATCTTTAACGACGAGCGCGGTTACTTTTTTGAATCCTTCAACCAGGAAGTTTTCGAAAATCACATGGGAAAAACCATTCATTTTTGTCAGGACAACGAGGCAAAATCCACTAAAGGCGTTTTAAGAGGATTGCATTATCAGTTGCCGCCTTTTGCACAATCCAAATTGGTGCGCGTCATTTCGGGGAAAGTTTTGGACATTGCGGTGGATATCAGAAAAGGTTCTGCTACGTTCGGACAGCATGTAGCTATTGAATTGAGCGAAGAAAACAAACACCAGCTTTTTATTCCGGCCGGATTTGCTCATGGTTATGTGGTGTTGAGCGACGAAGCTGTTTTTAGTTATAAAGTTGATAATTACTATCATAAAGCATCCGAAAGAGGGATTATTTTTAACGATGCTGAACTGCAAATCGATTGGAAATTGGCTTTAAGTGAACTGCTTATTTCCGAAAAAGACGAGATTCAGCCCACATTTAACAAGGCTGATTTGTTTGAAAAAATATAGCAAATGATAAAGGTTTTAGTTACAGGCGCAAACGGACAATTGGGATTGGAATTGGCGGTTTTGGAACATAAATTTCCGAATTTGAACATCTTTTTTACCGATAAAAACACCCTAAATATTGTTGATTTTGAAGCAATGGAAAGTTATATTTCAACAAACAAGATCGATGTTATTGTGAATTGCGCCGCTTATACCCAAGTGGATAAAGCGGAAGACGAGTCAAAAATTGCCGATAAAGTGAATCATTTGGCCGTTAAAAATTTGGGATTGATTGCCAAAATGCACCAGCTAAAATTAATCCATATTTCTACGGATTATGTGTTTGATGGAAATTCGAGCATTCCTTATGCGGAAACTGATGCCGCCAATCCGCAAAACGCTTATGGAATCTCAAAATTAAACGGTGAAAAAGCATTGTTGAAAATCGATCCGAAGAATTCCATGATAATCCGAACTTCCTGGTTATATTCGGAATTTGGCAGTAATTTTGCCAAAACAATGTTGCGGATGAGCGCTGAAAAGGAACAGATTAAAGTTGTTTCAGACCAAATAGGATCGCCAACTTATGCAAGGGATTTGGCGCTGGCCATTTTGCAAATAATTCCGGCAATCAACAATGAAGGCATCCAAATTTATCATTATGCGAACAAAGGCCAGTGCAGCTGGTTTCAGTTTGCCGAAGCAATTATGAAAATCGCACAAAGGAATTGCCTAATTTTGCCCATAACATCAGCAGAATTTAAAACCAAGGCAAAAAGACCGAAATACAGTTTGTTGAATTCCGATAAAATACAAAATACGTTTAATCTGGAAATTCCTAATTGGGAGGATGCGCTGAGGGAATGTGTTTTAAAGTTAGAAGTTAAATATTAAATATTAGATATTAAAAGTTAAAAGTTAAAAGTTCAATTCATCACAATTAATTACCCTTTTGATGGCTAGGGGTGTGTAAAAAATGAAGATGAGAGGCTAAAGTATAAAGTGATAAAATAAGTTCTAAACATAATTTGTAAACAAATCAAAGAAGAACCGTCCTATGATGTTTTTCGTCAGGACAGAGCGTTAAAAAAAGTTCTGTGAACATTTTTAGCGATAGGGCCAGGTGGCGCGGCGGCAATATTTTTAGCGTTGGCTGATGGAGCAACCCAAAGAGCCTCGCGGCTGGAGAAGCCGGGAAAAGGCGGTCTGGGTGATAGGACAGAGCGTTAAAAAAATGTTTGGTAAACATTTTTAGCGAAAGAGCCAGCTGGCGCATTGAGGGCGGAACGTTAAGAAAACAGCTGGTAGCTGTTTTTAGAGAACGAGCCAGGTGGCGCGCGGGAAGAATTAATTTTACAGAAAAAAATCATCAGACTAGACTTTTTTGTTACTTTTTTGGGCGATGCAAAAAAGTAAAAGAGTAAATAGATGAATTAATATATGTTAGTTAAGGCTGATAATTAAAAATTTATAATTCAACATTCAACATTCAAAAATAATAACACCAACAACCGACAACCAACAACAAAAAAACATGAAATCACTACTCATAACAGGCGGAGCCGGATTTATAGGATCAAATTTAGTGGAATACCTCATTGAAAAATATCCTGATTATCAAATTGTGGTACTCGATTTACTCACTTATGCAGGTGATGCCGAACATTTAAAATCGGTTAAAAACGCCAAAAACTTCACCTTTATAAAAGGAGATATTTGCGACAGGGCTTTGGTGGAGCGCATTTTTCAACACCACATCATCAAAGGCGTTTTCCATTTGGCGGCAGAATCTCACGTGGACAATTCAATCCTGCGTCCCGATGTGTTCATAGAAACCAATGTGAAAGGAACTTTTACGTTATTGGATGTGGCTTATAAATATTGGATGGAAAAACCGTTTGTTTTTAAAAGCGGACTTGAAAACAGCCGATTTTTGCACGTTTCTACCGATGAGGTTTACGGAACCTTGGGTGAAACGGGCCTGTTTACCGAACAAACACCTTATGCGCCGAATTCCCCATACAGTGCCTCAAAAGCAGCCAGCGATATGGTTGTGAGAAGTTATCATCATACCTACGGAATGAATACCATTATCACCAACTGTTCAAACAATTACGGACCAAAGCAGCACGATGAAAAGTTAATTCCAACGGTCATCAGAAAAGCATTGTCAGGGGAACCGATACCAATTTATGGCGAAGGAAAAAATATTCGTGATTGGTTGTATGTGCTGGATCACTGCAAAGGACTGGACTTGGCTTTTCACAAAGGTAAATACGGAGAAGTGTACAATATTGGCGGGAAAAACGAACGAAATAATTTGGAGATTGCTGAAAAAATTTGTGAAATATTGGATACCTTGGTGCCGTTAAAAAACAAAAGCCATAAAAGTTTGATTGCCTTTGTGGAAGATCGCGCCGGCCACGATTTCAGGTATGCCATTGATGCCACCAAAATTGAAACCGAACTGGGCTGGAAAGCCGACGAGAATTTTGAAACGGGATTATTGAAAACAGTGAAATGGTATTTGGGGAAGTATAGCCTCCTAACCCCCGAAGGGGGACAGAGCGTAAAAAAAACAGCTGGTAGCTGTTTTTAGCGATAGGGCCAGCCGGCGCGTTGGGCTTTAAAAGTTAAATATTAAATATTAAATATTAAAAGTTAAAAGTTAAAATGTTAAATCGAAAACAAATTTCGTCATTGCGGGACAGAGCGTTAAAAAAATGTATGGGATACATTTTTAGCGATAGGGCCAGCAGGCGAGCGGGAGGAGCGATAGCGAAAGAACAACGCGGCAACCTGTTGTGAACTAACTCAATCAACTAAGCAACCTGTTATGAACTTACGCAATGCCTCTAACCGCGTCAGAGCTGGACAGAGGGTTATTTTAAACGGATTAACAAGTTTGCTGATAGAATGAATTAATTTTACAGAAAAAGATCATCAGACTAGATTTTCCTGCAGGCCGCAGACTGGTTTGTTACTTTTTTTATCAATGAAAAAAAGTAAAAGTACAACTTGAAGGATTTAAAAACACGCTGTTTTAGTTCACAAGTAATTAATAAACGAATTAAAAAATAATGAGCATAAAAATAGCCATCATCGGTTTAGGATATGTAGGTTTACCCTTGGCACGATTATTCGCAACTAAATATCCCGTAGTCGGCTTCGACACCAACAAACCACGCGTTGCGGAACTAAAAAAGGGCACCGACAGCACCCTGGAAGTTTCCGAAGAATTGTTAAAAGCAGTCTTAGTAAATGAAAATCCTTTTAATTCCCCTCCTTTGGAGGGGTCAGGGGTGGTTAATTCCCCTCCTCTGGAGGGGCCAGGGGTGGTTAATTCCTCACCCTTCGGTGGAGGTCGGGAGGGGGCGGGTCTTTATTGCTCCTCAGACATTTCCGACATCAAAGACAGCAACTGCTACATCGTCACCGTTCCTACGCCTGTCGATAAAAAAAATAAACCTGACTTTACACCATTGGTAAAAGCCAGCGAAACGGTGGGCAAAGTGATCAAAAAAGGAGATATTGTTATTTACGAATCTACCGTGTATCCCGGCGCTACGGAAGAAGTGTGCATTCCCATCATAGAAAAATTGTCAAAACTCACTTACAACATCGACTTTTTTGCAGGTTATTCCCCTGAGCGCATCAATCCGGGCGACAAGGAACATACTGTTGAGAAAATACTGAAAGTCACCTCGGGTTCCACGCCCGAAATTGGCATCAAAGTAAACGAATTGTACAAAAGCGTTATCACCGCAGGAACGCATTTGGCGCCTTCCATAAAAGTGGCCGAAGCCGCAAAAGTGATTGAAAATTCACAACGCGACATCAACATTGCCTTTGTGAACGAGCTGGCCAAGATTTTCAATTTGTTGCACATAGACACCCAGGCCGTATTGGAAGCCGCCGGAACAAAATGGAACTTTTTGCCATTTAAACCGGGCTTGGTGGGCGGACATTGCATAGGCGTCGACCCTTATTATTTGGCGCAAAAAGCGCAGGAAGTGGGTTACCATCCCGAAATTATTTTAGCCGGAAGAAGGGTAAACGACAGTATGGGCCATTATGTGGCATCAGAAGTGATTAAGCTGTTTGTGAAAAACGACAAAGAAATAAAAAACGCCAAAATTTTGGTGCTGGGTATCACGTTCAAAGAAAATTGTCCCGATGTACGAAATACCAAAGTGGTTGATGTCATCAAAAATCTGGAAGATTTTGGCACCCATGTCACCGTGTATGACCCTTGGGCAAATCCGGTAGAAGTGATGCGCGAATATGGATTGACTTGTCATTCTGAGCTTGCTTCCCCTTCTCCTTCGCAGAGGGGGTCAGGGGGTGAGGCCTTTGATGCCATCGTTTTAGCCGTTTCACATAAAGAATTTTTAACTATGGATTTATACAAATACCTGAACAAAAATGGCGTAATTTACGATGTGAAAGGAGTGTTGGCTTGTAAGGTTCATGGAAAGTTGTAAGGCCCCCTAACCCAAAAAAAGTTATACGTTAAATGTTATACGTTAAATGTTGTCAAGTTATAACATAATTTAAGAACGTCATCCTGAACTTGTTTCAGGATCTCATTAAATGAAGTTTAAATTATTATAGCCGACGGAGCAACCCAAAGAGCCTCGAGGTTGGTGAAGCGGGGAAAAGGCGGTCTGGGTAAAGCCCCCTAGCCCCCAAAGGGGGAATTTAAAAAGTTTATAGAAAAAATTTTGAATTGAAAAGTCAAAATATGAATTTATACCGAATCATAAAATTCTTTATCGTAAATACCTGACGAGAAAGGGCCTTTTCTTTTGGTTCGTTTTCTTTGCCAAGACAAATCGACGAAGGAGATTCACGAACACAAAAAAACAATAAAAATGGTTAGTAAAGAAAATGAACAAAAACATGGATAAAGTTTTGAATACTATTAGGAGTTTACATTTAAAAATTAAAGGATCAATATAAGCTCATGTTAGTTGACAAATAACCCGTTCAATAGACATACATAATAATTAACAGATTGCCGCAGCTTTTTTCAAAAGCCTCGCAATGACAATCCCGATAGCTATCGGGACAGTAAGAACGCAAGACATCAAAAGATATGAAAAATTTCGCACTTATAGGAGCAAGTGGCTATATCGCGCCACGGCACATGAAAGCCATTAAAGAAACCAACAACACTTTAATCGCGGCGCTTGATAAATTCGACAGCGTAGGCATCATAGACAGTTATTTTCCAAATGCCGATTTCTTTACGGAATTCGAGCGTTTCGACCGACATATCTCAAAACTGAAATTCGAAAAAAACACGCAATTGGACTACGTGAGCATTTGCACGCCAAATTATTTGCACGATGCCCACATCCGTTTTGCATTGCGTCAGGGTGCCGATGCCATTTGCGAAAAACCGCTGGTGCTTAATCCGTGGAACATCGATGCCTTGTCTAACATCGAAAAAGAAACAGGCAAAAAAGTATTTAACATCCTGCAATTGCGCGTGCATCCAAGCATCATCGCTTTGCGTGAAAAAATAGCTGCCGGTCCGAAAGACAAGATTTACGATGTGGATTTAACCTATTTAACTTCACGCGGACATTGGTATTACACCTCTTGGAAAGGTGACGTCACAAAATCGGGAGGCATCGCCACCAACATAGGCGTTCACTTTTTTGATATGCTGTCATGGATCTTTGGCGACCTCAAACAAAATATCGTGCATATCAACACCCACGACCGCTCTGCCGGGTATTTAGAGTTTGAAAAAGCTCGGGTGCGCTGGTTTTTATCCACCAATTTTGAAGTTTTACCCGATGCTGTTAAAGCCAAAGGACAAACCACCTACCGTTCCATCACCATTGAAGGCGAAGAACTCGAATTCAGCGGCGGCTTTACCGATTTGCACACCGTTTCCTATCAGGAAATCATTGCTGGAAATGGGTACGGACTCGAAGCGCCGCGCCAGGCCATTGAAATTGTGCACAACATCCGCCACGCACAACCCATCGGCCCAAAAGGAGATTATCACCCCTTTGTGTTGAAACCATTGGCAAAACATCCTTTTGAAAAATAAAAGCCCCGCTCCGCAAAGTCTCCTGACTTTGAGGAAGTGATCTCCAGTCTCTGACTGACTAATTTTAAAAAAATGAATGATAAAGAGGGATATTTAATTCGTGACCAATCAAAAACGCATTTTATTACTGCGACTGTTGTTGATTGGGTGGATGTATTTTCTAGAAAATCATATAAAGAGTCTGTCATTGAAAGTTTACAATATTGCATAAAAAACAAAGGAATGATTTTGTATGGATATGTAATAATGTCAAATCATGTTCATTTAATTATCCAATCTGAAGAAAGTAAACTATCAGATTTGATAAGGGATTTTAAAAAGTTTACGGCGAGGAGTATTTTAAATATGATTGAAAATGAACAGGAAAGCAGGGCAGATTGGATGCTGAAACGTTTTGAATTTGCTTGTAAAAGCAATAGTCGAAACAAAAAATACCAATTTTGGCAATATGGTAATCATTCCGAGGAAATTTTTTCGGAAAAATTCTTCTGGTCAAAATTAGATTACATCCATTTGAATCCAGTTCGTGCCGGAATTGTTCTAAAAGCATCTCACTATGTTTATTCAAGTGCTTCAAATTATGTGAATGGTAATGGAATTATAGAAATCACGAAAGTTGACAATCCAATAATAGATGTTTTAAAGCCTCAAGCTATGAAAAGCATTAATAATTGGTGAGGTTAAGGTCAAAGACCTTATAACACATCCTCAAAGTCGGGAGACTTTGCGGAGCGGGTTTTAAAAGCTAAAAGCTAAAAGCTGAAAGTCGAAATGTTAAAGCGAAAACAAATTTCGTCATTGCGAGGAAGGATTATTTTGGCGAAGCCAAAAAATCCGACGCGGCAACCTGCTGCGAACTACCTTAATGCCCCTAAGAAACCTGCCGTGAACTAACGCAATCTCATAAGAAAGTAGTTGTGAACTAACTTAATCACCTAAGCAACCCATCCCATGCTACCATAATGTAGTAAATCAACCTTTTATCATAAAAAAAACCTCTATTAAATAAAAAACGAGTACTTTTGTTGCTCAATAACAATACTAAAACAATGCTCGAATCCCTAATCACCTCAAAAACCCGCATCCGCATCCTGGTAAAGTTTTTCATAAACGCAGCCAACATGGGGCATTTACGCGGTTTGGCCGAGGAGATGAACGAATCCACCAACGCCATTCGCAAAGAATTAAACAACCTTTCCAAAGCCGGTTACCTGGAAAAAGAAGCGATTCAAAACCGCATTTCCTACAAAGCCAACATCAAACACCCATTATTTTCAACCCTTCAAAAAATTGTGTACCAGCATTTGGGACTCGATGCCATTGTGGTGATGATCTTGGAGCGTATGGGTGATGTGAAAAAGATTGTTGTGATAGGCGATTATGCCGATGGAAAAGATTCAGGAACCATAGAAGTGGTTGTTGTGGGCGCTGCCCTAAACACAGAATACATCGAACAGCTGGCAGTGAAAATAGAAGAACAAATCAGCCGTAAAGTGCAATTTTTAATCACCCAGGAATATAAGGGAAAGGGATTGACGATATATGAGGGCCCCCTAACCCCCAAAGGGGGAATTAAAGAAGTAAAAAGTTGAATATTAGATATTAAAAGTTCGAAGACGGAAGACGGAAGTTAAAAGTTACCACGATTAATTCCCCTCTAGAGAGGGGCGAGGGGTGTGTAAAAAACATGAAATAAAACAAAATTATTAAAAATAAATCCTTTACCCCGACCCTAAAGGGAGGGATTTATTTCAAGTAAATTTATTTTAATAAACAAGTTCTAATATATTTTGTAAACAAATCAAAGAAGAAGCGTCATATGATGTTTTTCGTGGTAAAATAGGCTGTTTTTTTAGCGCTGGCTGAAGGAGCAACCCAAAGAGCCTTGCTGCAGGCGAAGCGCTGGGAGAGGCGGTCTGGGTGGGGCAGAGCGTAAAGAAAACAGCCAGTGGCTGTTTTTAGGGATCGAGCCAGCCGGCGCGTTGGCAAAAGTTCAATTCATTTTACAGAAAAAGATCATCAGACTAGATTTTTTGTTTCTTTTTCATCAATGGAAAAAGAAAAGAAATATAAAAATGAGTTATAAAGTTTGTTAGTAGGTAACAATTAAAATTAACAAATCATTACAAACTCATATTAATTGGTAAATAAACCCCTTCAATGGGCATAGAGATATAATAACAAACAGATTGCCAAACAAAAAATAAATCCTTTACCCCGACCCTAAAGGGAGGGATTTATTTCAAGTAAATATGATAAAATGACTGCACGACTGCCTGACCGCACGACTGCACGACAATAAAGACAATAAACAGAATATGACCTGGTACGCAATATACACCAAGCCCAAATGGGAAAAAAAAGTCGCTGATCGATTAGAGAAGTCCGGCATAGAAGTATATTGCCCAATGGTCACACAAATAAAACAATGGTCCGACCGGAAGAAAAAAACAGAAACACCGCTTATTCCTTCTTATGTGTTTGTGAACAGGGAAGAAAAAAACAGAAACAATGTTTTTGAAGTTCCGGGCGTGGTGCGTTACCTCTTTTGGCTGGGAAAACCCGCGGTAATTAGGGATGTTGAAATTTTGGCCCTGCAGGAAAGTTTAAAAGAAACCCTGTCATCCGTAGAAATTACCGCCTATAAAACAGGGGATACCATCAATATTCCTGAAGGCCCATTTAAAGGAAAAGAAGGCATTGTAAAACAGGTGAGCAATACCAAATTGCAACTGGTACTAAAAGAGCTGGGGATGTTAATTACCCTGACCAAAGAAGAAAAAAAATAAGAAACCTCAGGTTTCCAAAACATAAAAAAATTACCTTTGTCGCCTTTCAATATGGGACTGACCGGGCGAAGCCATGTGGAGCTGGAAGATTTTTAAAAATTACATGAGTTTAGGTGGATTAACACGGATTAACACGGATTTCACAGAGATTAGATGAACAAACTACTATTCGAAGAAGAAACCTACAAAATAATTGGTGCTTGTATGTTGGTGCATAAAAACTTGGGTGCCGGTTTTCTGGAATCCGTTTACCACGAAGCTTTAGAAAAAGAATTTGAAACACAGAAAGTGAATTTTGACAGCAGAAAGAAACTTCAGGTCTATTATAATGAAGTGCCTTTGAAAAAATATTTTATTGCCGACTTTATCTGTTTTGATAAAATAGTGATTGAAATAAAAGCTGCTTCATTTTTACATAAAGACACAGAAGCCCAAACCATCAATTACCTTAAATCTACAAATTATCCAGTAGGCTTATTGATAAATTTTGGACAATCCAGTTTAACTTGGAAACGATTTATAAACACAAAATAATCCGCTTAATCCGCGTTAATCCGTGGAATTTTTTAATCAATTTTGGACAGTCCAGCCTAACTTGGAAAAGATTTATCAACACAAAATAAAAAATCCGCGTAATCCGCTATAATCCGTGGAATCCGCGTTAATTAAAAATTAAATAAAAAAATGAACATAGCAGTAATTGGCACCGGATACGTTGGATTGGTTTCAGGAACCTGTTTCTCGGAAATGGGAAATAAAGTAACCTGCGTAGACATAGACACCAACAAAATACAAAACCTGAACAAAGGAGTCATCCCAATTTATGAACCGGGCTTAGAACCTTTGGTCCTAAAAAACGTGACAGATGGCAATCTGTTTTTCACCAGCAATTTTGAAGAAGCCATTAAAAACACCGAAATCGTATTTATCGCCGTAGGCACCCCCATGGGTGATGATGGCTCAGCCGATCTTCAATATGTGTTGGCAGTGGCCAAATCCATCGGGGAAACCATGCAAAAGCGATTGGTGGTGGTCGACAAATCTACCGTGCCCATCGGTACCGCCGACAAGGTAAAAGAAACCATCCAAACAGCATTGGACAAAAGAAAGGTAAGCATAGAATTTGACGTGGTCTCAAACCCTGAATTTCTGAAAGAAGGCGCTGCCATTATCGATTTTATGAAACCCGACCGGGTGGTTATAGGATCCGACAGCGACTACGCCATAGAAAAAATGAAACAGTTGTACGCACCTTTTTCGATGTCGCACGAACGTTTTATCGTTATGGACGTCCGTTCTGCCGAAATGACCAAATACGCCGCAAACGCCATGTTGGCCACCAAGATTTCCTTTATGAATGAAATCGCCAATATTTGTGAAAAAGTGGGTGCCGACGCCAATCAGGTGCGAATAGGTATCGGATCCGACAGCAGAATAGGCTACGGATTCATTTATCCCGGCTGCGGTTACGGAGGCTCTTGTTTTCCAAAAGACGTAAAAGCATTGATGAAAATTGCAGAAGAACACCAATACCATCCAAAAGTAATCACATCGGTGGAAGAAGTGAACGACGCCCAAAAATTGGTGATTGCCCATAAAATTGTGAAACGTTTTGGAGAAGATTTATCCTTAAAAACATTTGGCATCTGGGGACTGGCCTTCAAGCCTGGAACCGATGATATGCGCGAAGCCCCTGCTATTTATGTGATCAAAGAATTGGTGAAACGTGGTGCCAGCATACAGGCTTACGACCCAAAAGCGATGGAAGAGGCAAAAGACTGCTATTTAAAAGATGTGGAAAATGTAACCTATGCTAATTCAAAATACGAGGCCTTAAAAAATGCAGATGCCATGGTACTGCTCACCGAATGGAAAGAATTCCGTTCCCCCGATTTTGAAGAAATAAATGCACTGTTAAAAACCCCAGTCATTTTCGACGGCCGCAACCAATACAATATTTTTAACCTCGAAGAAAAAGGATTTGAGTATTATCAAATAGGTAAATAGCCCCCTAGCCCCCAAATGGGGGACGGAGCGTAAAGAAAACAGCTGTTAGCTGTTTTTAGCGAACGAGCCAGCCGGCGCGTTGGGCTTTAGGAAGTTAAAAGCTTAAATACTAAAGTTGAAAAGAAAACAAATTTCGTCATTGCGGGACAGAGCGTTAAAAAAATGTTCAGTGAACATTTTTAGCGATAGGGCCAGCCGGCGCGTTGGGAAATTAGGAAGTTAAAAGCTTAAATACTAAAGTTGAAAAGAAAATAAATTTCGTCATTGCGGGACAGAGCGTTAAGAAAATGTTCAGTGAACATTTTTAGCGATAGGGCCAGCCGGCGCGTTGGGAAATTAGGAAGTTAAAAGCTTAAATACTAAAGTTGAAAAGAAAATAAATTTCGTCATTGCGATGGAGAAACGGATAGAAAAGACGTTTCGACTGCGGCAACCTGTCCCGAACTAACGAAATGTCCCTTAGAAACCTGTTGTGAACTAACGAAATGTATTATGGCAACATTTTTATACAGTAGCAGTATCATCAAAACAAGAAACAGATTGCCAAACAAAAAATCGAACTTGAAAGCCAATCTTTAGGTAGGCTGCAAGACAATAAAAGCAAGACCCCAACACAAAACAATCCGCGTAATCCGCGCTAATCCGCGAAATCCTTTATATAATCCGTGCAATCCTTTTCATAATCAGTGCAATCCTTTTAAAAATCTAAATACATGAAAAAAAAAGCAATCATAGTAAGCGGCTATTTTAACCCTGTTCATAAAGGGCATATTGAATATTTCAACAAGGCAAAAGAACATGGCGATACATTATTTGTGATCGTAAACAATGATTTTCAGCGCGAATTAAAAGGGTCTAAAGAATTTCAAACGCAAGCAGAGCGGGTATTTATAGTTGAGAATTTAAAAGTGGTGGATAAGGTGTTTTTAGCCATAGATCAAGACCGAACAGTTTGCGAAACAATCCGTTTAATAAGCCTGGAACTGTCAAATGAGTATCAGTTGGGATTTGCAAACGGGGGAGACCAAAACAATACTTCAATACCTGAGGCGCCAGTTTGTAAAGCATTGGGAATAGAATTAATAGATGGTTTAGGTGATAAAATTCAATCGTCTTCTTGGTTGTTGAATAAATAGATAAAGAGGTTGTTGAATTAAATAAATCAACCTGTTGGATACAATTATAATAAAAAATATGGAACACGATAAAAGACCTTGGGGAGAATATTGGGTATTGGAAGATGCGCCAACTCATAAAGTAAAAAGAATTTTGGTATATCCCGGCGGACGTTTGTCTTACCAGTACCACCACCAGCGTGCCGAAGTATGGACCATGGTTTCAGGTGTGGGAAGAATCACGCTCGATGGTGTAATAAAAGACTATAAAACAGGAGAAACAGCGCTCATTCCTTTAGGCGCCAAACACCGAATTGAAAATCCTTTTCAGGAACCGCTTGTTTTTATTGAAGTGCAATACGGCACCTACTTTGGTGAGGATGACATTGTGCGCATAGAAGACGATTATCAAAGAGCTTAATTAAAAAAATGAAAGCAGTAAACCGAGTAGCTATTAATTCTGGGGTATTATACCTTAAATCTATTGTTACAATTATCATAACGCTTTACTCTACACGTTTAATCTTAAACGCATTAGGCATACTTGATTTTGGTATTTATAGTTTAGTGTCAGGTGTTGTATTAATGCTGTCTTTTCTAAATACAGCAATGTCATCATCCACACAAAGGTATTTGTCTTTTTACCTTGGAAAAAATGAATTGTATATGCAACGAAAGGTATTCTCAAACAGTCTCTTTCTACATATAATTATTGCAGCTTTTTTAAGTATTATACTATTTATACTTGGTTTCTTCCTATTTGATGGTTTCCTGAATATTCCTATTGAAAGAGTAGAAACAGCAAAATGGGTCTACTATTTTATGATTATTTCTGTTTTTTTTACCATAATTTCTGTACCATTTACTGCATCTATAAATGCTAATGAAGATATGATAGTTTCAGCAATAGTTAATACGGTAGAGGTACTACTAAAATTGGGTATTGCTTTATTACTGTTCACGATTACTTTTGATCGATTATTTATTTACGCGCTTCTTATTGCGGTATCTAACGTATTAGCAGCAACTGCTTATTTAATTTTTAGTATAAAAAAATATGAAGAATGTGATTTTAAACCATTTAAAAATAGAGATAAAACTCTCTTAAAAGAATTAAGTGTATTTGCTGGATGGAATTTATTTGGAACATTGAGCTTTTTGTCCAGACAACATGGTTTGGCAATTATTTTAAATCTTTTTTTTGGTGCAGCAATCAATGCGGCTTACGGTATAGCATATCAAGTAGCAGGACAACTTACTTTTTTATCCGCGACTATGCTAAGCACGCTTAACCCTCAAATAATGAAAAGTGAAGGGGCAGGAGATAGGGAAAGAATGTTAAGGATATCTACTTTAGCTAGTAAACTGTGTTTTTTTTTGGTAGCGATATTAGCAATACCTCTTTATTTTCAAATGGAATATGTTTTAACTTTATGGTTAAATGTTGTACCAGAGCATACTGTTGAGTTTTGTAAATTAATTTTAATTTATATGTTAGTTTATCAATGGAGCGTTGGGATAATGTCTTCAATACATGCAAT
>Ga0209347_1001128_pt1 | contig 48953 bp, 42 predicted proteins | sample AutmiccommuBRH23_FD_187382 | JGI IMG/M metagenome (GOLD analysis project Ga0209347, IMG submission 187382) | Deep subsurface microbial communities from Mt. Terri, Switzerland - Autotrophic microbial communities BRH/23 (SPAdes) (version 2) | ecosystem: Environmental > Aquatic > Deep subsurface >... | reverse complement strand
GAGCCACAGACTGTTTTTATGGCTATCGGGTGGCTTGCGAGGGAAGATAAGATATGCATGCAGAAGAGCGGCAACGTCTGGTCAATTAAGCTTAAGTGAGCCAGGACCGGGCTGCGCATATAGAATCCGGAATTTCCCTGTAACACGCCACTGTGCTGCTTGGGGAAATGTTGATCGATGTCGTATAAATTGAGGATGAATGGCTCTCCGTCATTACTGTAAAGACATTCATCCACTCCGACTTTCGCTCTTGACTATGACCCGCTGAAATAAGTGGGACTCATATTCATAGCAGGGTCATCAATATCTGCCACAGTATCAAAAGAACTATTATGGCGATCAAGATCCGAATTATCCAATACAGCATTTAATCACTCCCCCAGTAATATTTAGGCCATTATGACTTTTATAGTTTCCTGCTTTTAAACGATCTTTTTACTTTCTTTTTCAGATATTACATAGCAGCAGACATTGCACTACTTGTGGTATTTTTCCTGAACTCTCTGATTCACTACGTTTTGCGGATTCCCCTGCAGGAATCTTCTGATATTGTCCACAGTCACCGATGTGCATTCATCCAGGGACTCCTCCGAGAGAAAAGCGATATGTGGCGTCAGCAATACCTTATCCGATCCCAGCAGGGGGCTGTTAGGAGGCAGAGGTTCCTCTTCAAACACATCAAGACCGGCCGCTGCAATATGGCCGCTCCTAAGGGCGCTCAGCAGGGCCGCTTCATCTACTACTTCCCCTCTTGCAGTGTTGATGAGGATCGAGGTAGGCTTCATCTTCAGCAGTTCCTCAGCCCCTATCATTCTCTCTGTCGAAGGAGTGAGAGGCACATGCAACGTAACTATATCTGATCGTGTGAGCAGCGTATCCATATCCGTGAAATTCACACCCAGCTGTTTCTCTTTCAGCGGGTCCGGATGGGCGGTGTAAGCCAGCACCTCCATCTTAAAACCGCGCGCTATCTCTATAACGCGCCTGCCGATATTGCCTGTACCTATCACACCCATCGTCTTACCCAGCAGCTGGTTGCCCTTATAGGCTCCACATATGTAATCACGCCATTCGAACTCTCCTTCTCTCAGGGACCTGTCTGCCTCATGCAGGCGTCTCAGGATATTGAGTGCCTGTGCAAAAACGAACTCTGCGACTGCATCAAAAGCATAGCCCGGCACATTTGCAACAACAACTCCGTGTTCTTTAGCTGCATCCAGATCGATATGGTCGTATCCTGTCTGCCACACAGAAAGCATCCTCAGACCTTTAGCAGCCTCAAAAGCATGAGCAGGAAATCCATACCTGCCAACGATCACAATGTTTGCATCCCTTGTCCTCTCGATCAGTTCATCATCTGATGAGGGCCAGGTATTATAGACTTTAAGCTCACCCATACTTTCCAGCTTCTTATATAACAGCAGTCAATACCGGGATCAACTCTACATGTGGTCTATTGCATCCTGTATCCTGTCGTCATCTGCCACAAGTCTTCCGTTTTCAATCCGGACGTCACCTTTATTGATCAGCCATTGCTGGGTTCCCCATGACCCGTCGGCCAGTTTTCCGGTTATCTCTATGGAATCATTCTCTGTCAGGTGTTCTATCCTGAAAGTGGAGAACTGGTTCTTGGGCCTGACCTTGATCCGGTAATAATCTTTAGCCCACTCACTTATGTGCCTTGCCCGCTCATACTGCTTTGCAGTGATGAGTGCCTTGCCTGCCACGGCGCCGGACAATTTATGCAATTTTTCCGCAGTTAGTGCTGAAACTTCGCTCTTACCTTTACTTGATGATAAGGACCCAGGTATTCCGCCATATTCCATTTAATTGTCTCCCCTGAATTGAAAAGATATGTTTTGCCATTGTTACAACTCACACAGACCATAACAGGACAGGCACAAAAAGCGCAAGCTGATATAATGTGTTCAGATCCAGAACCCATATCTCCCATAGAGTGTTATTGTGTATGTTATTTAAGTTTAACTTGACAGGCAGATATTCAAGCGGGCCACCTGTGTCAATGCCTGCGACTCCCGGAAACCTTTATCAATCCAAAAAGAAGTTGTATTTGATCATGTACGGAAAGATATAATGGCAGATATTGCATTAAGATTTGGCCTGGATCCGCTTATAGTAGACTTTGTACAAAAGATAGTCATTTCACTGATGATAGGTATCCTTATCGGTCTTGAGAGGGAGAGACTGAGGTCTGACATAAAAATATTCGCCGGTGTCAGGACTTTCACACTTACCTGTATAATGGGCATGCTGTCTGCGTTCCTTATAGACTATGCAGGACCTTCGATCCTCCTGATCACTACAATATTCGTAGGAGTTACCTGCATATTCCTTGCGTACAACATCAATATAGTACAGGGCAGCTCAGGCCTTACTACATCCATATCCCTTTTTTGTACTTACCTCCTGGGGATACTTGTTGCAGCAGACCTTTTTGTTATCGCCATCGTCACAGCAGTGATCGTTACATTCCTGCTGATTGAAAAGAAGCCACTGCACTCCTTAGCCGAAAACCTGTCTGAAAGGGACATAATTGATGCCCTGCAGTTCATAGCCATAGCTTTTATCCTGTACCCGGTGGTTCCGGATGAACCGGTCCTGGGTATCATCAGTCTTAAATCAACGATACTGATCATTGTGCTCATATCCTCCATCAGTTTCGTCAGCTATGTGCTCCTCAAGAAAATAGGAACCAGAGGAGGAATAGCCTATTCAGGCTTTCTGGGAGGGCTGGCAAGCAGCGGCGCAGCGATCATTTCCCTCTCCAACCTGTCAAAGAGAAGGGTATCCCTGAGCGGCCATATATTAACAGGTGCACTGCTGACTATCGTATCGATGATAATAAGGGACACCATTTTTGCTTTCCTTATTGATACTTCCGGAAAGATGGCACTTTTGATGATGCCTCCTTTTCTGATAATGTCCGCAGTGACCCTGATGGTGGTGTGGCACAGCCGGAGATCAACGGTCGTGAATGAGACCATAGATCTCAGATCGCCGTTTGCTATCGTGCCGGCATTAAGGTTTGGGATCCTCTTCATGATAATAACACTGGTTGCGAACATAGCCCAGACTCAAGGAGGCTCCGTAGGGATCTACGCAACAGCTATCGGAGGAATAGTAAGCAGTTCAGCAGTCACCGTTTCCATGGCATCGCTCGCGCTGAATGGCACTATTTCCTATCCTCTGGCCGCTCAGATCGCGGTTATGGCAGGGCTCATCAGCACGCTGGCAAAACCTCTCTACATGAAATTAACAGGTGCGGAGCAGCTTTTTCGCAAGGCTACAGTCCATTTTGTAATAATAACAGCCATTGGCGCGGTTTCGCTTCTTATATGGAGCTATTATGCGGCTTATTTGGATCTTTAATTATGTACTTCCTCTCTGTACAATTATGAGACAAAGATAAATAAGGGACCGGAAAACAAAATGCCCAAAAAAGCATCCGGTTTTAAGTTGATCATCTTCTTCTTCCGATAAGATAGTAGAGTATAACTCCTAGTATACCCAGTAAGAAAACAATTATTATCCACAGTATCTTCTTGAGTGTACTCATCGCCCTGTTATAGGTAAACAGATCATATATGACCCATATAACAGAAAGAAGTACAAGTATACCCCATATATTTTCCACTACGCTCATAGGACTCTTCTCCCACCCTTTAAAGCTCTTTGATGTGCAGATTATATTTTTCGTTTAAGAGTACTTATTTGTTTGCATGGACTCAATATTAAGGGGCAGATATGAGCCGGTCTAAGATAGTCCAGGCTTGGATGCGGATTATTACAAAAATACTACTGATGCTAGTTTACTTCAGCCTTAAATAAAGTCAGATATGAATATAGGATTTACAGCATTTTAGATCAAGTATTAGACGGGAAACGGGGTAACAGCAATGATAAAATTAGGTTACAAGATCGCTCCGGAACAGTACACACCTTCAGAGATGCTCAGACAGGCAATTGCAGCAGAGGAGAACGGTTTTGATAGTATCGATGTAAGTGATCATTTCCATCCATGGAGTGAGGAGGGGCAGTCCTGTTTCACCTGGAGCTGGCTGGGGGCTGCTGCTGTCAGGACGAAGAAAATAGAACTCGGGACAGGCCTTACCTGTCCCATCCTAAGGTACAATCCCGCCATTATTGCCCAGGCAGCTGCGACTGTTTCTTCCCTGGCAGGGGGGCGAACATACCTTGGTGTAGGGACAGGAGAAGCACTTAATGAATATCCGGTTACCTGCGAATGGCCTGAATACAAGGAAAGGCAGGAGATGCTGGCTGAAGCCATACATCTCATCAGGGAACTCTGGAGCGGAGAGAAGGTCAGTTTTGACGGTATGTACTACTGCACACAAGAAGCCAAATTATACACTCTGCCTGCCCGGGATATTCCGATATATATTTCCACCATGGTGCCCGAAAGCGCACAGTTTGCGGGGCATCACGGGGACGGCATGCTCACAGTAGGCGGTTCCAGCATGAAGGTTTACAAGCAGATACTGGAAAAGTTCGAAAGCGGAGCAAAACGCGCAGGTAAGGACGTGGGAAATATGCCCAGAGCAATCGAGATCTTTGTAGCGTACGGGGACCACCTTGAAGAATCAATGGAAAAAATGCATAAGTATTGGGCTGGCTCGTTCATTCCCGCGCTGTTCACCAATAAAATATATACGCCTGAGATGTCCCAGCAGAACGGCGAGGTCATAGGCGACGATATCCTGAAGCAGAAGGCCTGTATCTCATCGGATCCCGAGGAACATGCAAAGTATATCAGGCAGTATATAGATGTAGGTTTCACACATATTTACATCCACTATGCAGGCCCCGATGAGATCCGGTTAATCAGATCCTATGCGGAGGATGTTTTCCCCCTTATCAGGGAGCATACCTGATGAATAGAAAGCGTTGTTTAGGCGGCAGGTTGCAGAGAATGTTATAAGGAGAACCTATCATGAATAATTCACTTCAGATAGCCAGGATATTTGGCATACCCATCAAAGTGCATATATCATTCCTTTTCATACTTCCTTTCTTTGCATGGATGTTCGCCCTCCAGCCGGAACCTTATGGATTCGCGGGAACAAGGCCTGATATATTTCGGTATGCACTTGCCCTTGCAACAGCAATACTGCTGTTCTCTTCCGTGCTTGTCCATGAACTGGCCCATTCATACCTGTCCTTAAGATACGGGGCCAGTATAAGGGAAATATCTCTGTACCTGATAGGCGGGGTATCGGCGATCGAAGGCGAGCTGACGGATCCTGTAAAAGAAGCCACTATGGCATTTGCGGGTCCTTTTTCCAGCCTGATCCTGGGTATCTTCCTGCTTGCTGTCAATTATCTTTTCAACCCGGCTCCAAGCACAGCAGAAGGTAATGTATTATTTATTATGATATTCATCCTCGGATACATTAATGTTATTCTTGCGGTGTTCAATCTTATTCCAGCGTTCCCGATGGATGGCGGAAGGATACTACGCGCGTTACTGGCAAGCCGCATGGGATTTGTGGAAGCGACAGAAAAAGCAGCAACTGTCGGCAAGATACTTGCCGTTGTTATGGGACTCATAGGATTGCTGATAAGTTTCTGGCTGGTGCTCATAGCTATATTCATCTACATGGGTGCAAGCGGGGAAGAAAAGCAGGTAAAGAGCAGGTACAGCAGGTACTGAAGCGGTATCACTCGGTCCAGTAAGGCTCACATTTATATTCTTCATAGAGGTCGCAAAGCCATTGCCTGTTACTGGCAAGAGGCCAGTTGGCACGGTCAAACCCCAGTGATCCTTCAAGGGTGCTCTTATCAACGTTCAGGATAAAAGTGCCATCCTCCCTGCGAAGCAAAAGTGATTTCCAGGGAACTGCAAATAATTTTTCAGCGATACCGAACAAGCCGCTGAATGTCAGCACGGCATATGCGATCCTGCCATACCGCAGGTCTATCATTATTTCCTTGATCTTACCAAGATCTTCTCCCTCAGGATTTATCACTTTTTTGTTGATCATCCTGTCTGCAGACAGGACACCCTGCATATTAGTGGTTCTCATGATTCACTCCGGTTGATATATAAAGATATGAGTAAACGGTATAAGATCGATAAACTGCCTTAAGCCCGGCGAGAGGGACGAGCGATATGGTAATGTGTCGTGGAAAGTTTGGTTTTAAGGATATAGACCCATGCAGAAACTGATTCTGCAATTGTTAACAATACTGTTGTTCGCCCGCGATAGTAGTCCCCACTCCCCTCTCGCAATGAATTATCTATTTTTGTGGCATATAAACCATTAAGAAATGATGTTACATCTGGAATAGACTTTAGGAGAGAAAAACTACAAAGAGATAAATAATAGTATTACAAAACAAACTACATACATTTCGGTTATGGGTAGTGGATTATTTATTGTGGGGATTTTATCTGAAAGAACATACTTACTCAGTGTGCCCTCTCTGCAGGGAACTGATCACTGCTGTCATATTCGAGGAGAATGGCAGGATGATCATGGAAAAAGCATGCTCTCTTCACGGTAAGTTCAGGGAGGTATACTGGTCGGATGCTGAAATGTACAGGAGATTTGAAAAGTACTCATATATCGGCTCCGGCCTTTTGAACCCCAACATAAGCTTTAACTCCGCTTGTCCTTTCCAGTGCGGATTATGCACATCCCACAAGACCGGCACCATCCTGGCAAATATAGACGTTACCAACAGGTGCAATATGTCGTGTCCCGTGTGTTTTGCGAACGCCAGGGAATCGGGACGGCTATATGAGCCGGATAAGGAGCAGATACGCAGCATGATGACCATGCTCAGGAATCAGCAGCCTGTGCCTTGCTTTGCCATTCAGTTCTCAGGTGGGGAACCCACAGTACGTAAGGATCTGCCTGAGATCGTGGAAATGGCCAGAAATCTGGGGTTCGTGCAGATACAGGTAGCTACGAATGGTATTAAATTTGCCCAGAGTGTCGCTTACGGGGAAAAGATGCGTCAGGCCGGGCTGCATACAATATACCTGCAGTTTGATGGAGTGACAGCGGAGCCTTACATAAAGATGAGAGGGTTCAACGCCTTTCCACTCAAACAGCAGGCTATCGAGAACTCACGCAAGGCAGGCATCCGCAGTATCACTCTTGTGCCCACACTCACAAAAGGCGTTAACGACCACCAGGTAGGAGATGTGATCCGGTATGCCGTGGAGAACAGGGATGTCGTTAAGGGGGTGAACTTCCAGCCGATATCATTCACAGGGCGTGTCCGGCAGGAAGAAAGGGAAGCGAGCAGGATCACAATTCCCGATCTTGCAAAACTCACCGAAGAGCAGACCGATGGGAAGATACCCCGCAGTGCCTGGTATCCTGTACCCTTTGTAGTACCCATATCAAGATTCCTTGCAAAGGCAAAACATAAGCCTTTACCCGAAATGACAGTGCATCCTCACTGCGGGGCAGGCACCTATATTTTCGTGGATAATGGAAATATCATTCCCATTACGGAATTTGTGAATGTGGAAGGGTTCATGGAGATGATCGATGAGGCTTCCCTTGAGCTTAATCATGACAGCAGGAACCTGCTTGTGCTGGCAAATGTGCTGCGCAAGGTGCCCGGTTTCATTGATCATGACAAGGAACCAGAATCAGTGAACGTGACGAGGATGCTGCTCAACGTTCTGCGGGAAGGCGGGGAGAGCGTGGTAAAGCAGTTCCACAGGGAGAGCCTTTTCCTTGGCGCCATGCATTTCCAGGATATGTATAACCTGGACCTTGAAAGGGTACAGAGGTGCGGGATACATTATGCTACGCCTGAAGGAAAGATCATACCATTCTGTACCTATAATACGCTGCACCGGGAAAGAGTGGAAGCGAAATTCTCAAGACCTTATGTGCCGGAAGAAGATGAGAACATCGAAAGTGCTATCTTAATGAGTACTGCTGCAAACGATTCGGGAGTGTTAAAATGAATGAAAGACAGGTTGAAAGTGTGATCATTGAAATTCCAAAAGGAAGCCGGAATAAATACGAGTACGATAAGGAAAAGAAAATGATCAAATTTGACAGGATGCTTTTCTCTTCGATGGTCTATCCATGCGATTACGGCTTTTTCCCTGATACCCTGGCACTTGACGGCGACCCCCTGGATGTCCTGGTACTTACATGGGAACCTACATTCCCTGGATGTCTGATAGATGTACATCCTATTGCATTATTTGACATGGAGGATGACAAGGGACGGGATGAAAAGATACTCTGTGTTCCGGAGAGTGATCCTTTATGGAATCACATCGAAACCATAGAACAGGTCCCGCCTCACCTGTTAAAAGAGATCCCCCACTTCTTCGAGACATACAAACACCTGGAGCATAAGCATGTGGAGATCATTGGATGGGAAGGCCTGGAATCAGCAATGGAAGTACTCCGGGAAGCTAAGTCCAGATATAGAGAACAGAAAAGGGAATGATGGCTTGCGGGAAGAGAGCTGCTCCTGATAGAATTTGCCCCAAATGCTCAAAGAAGTACGGGCATAATTGTGTGGTAGTATTCTCAGGGGGAATGAGACAGCAGGATACGGGGGACCACCGGCCTGCTATCCCCGCAATATCTCAGAGGCTGCTCAGAGATAGGTCTCTGTCACATACCTGCGCATCATCCGGTGGGTATTGAAATAGTAGGCTATCATTCCGATGGAGTTCTTCATCACATTTATCCATTCATCCCGTCTGTCATAATACTCCGGGATGATGACATACTCCAGTTTGTAGTACAGGTCATTAAGCTCCATGCTCTCAGTTTCCTCCCTGGAGATATCCGCACCGGGTGCCGGCCCTATGGCATACCCTGTGACCCCGGGGACACAGCCTTCTATCCACCATCCGTCCAATACGCTGAAGTTGACAACGCCATTGTGAGAAGCCTTCATGCCGCTTGTGCCTGAAGCCTCGAAGGATGGTTTGGGGGTGTTGAGCCATAGGTCAACACCTGATATCATCTTCAGGGCCAGTTCCATGTCATAATTTTCCAGGAACGCGATCTTTATGGTATCCCGGAGTTCTTTCATATACCAGAAGATCTCCTGGATTATCGCTTTCCCTCTCTCATCCCGGGGATGGGCCTTGCCGGCAAAGATAAACTGGATATTCCCTTTTTCATTTACCTTCCTTAACCTTTCAAGATCAGAGAACACGAAAGTCGGTCTTTTGTATTCTGCCATACGCCGCCCAAAACCTATCGTCAGCGCATCATGGGAGAAGCCGATCCCATTTTCCCTGTTGACATGATCTATCAGGACCCTCTTGGCTTCCATGTGAGCCCTCCATATCTCGTCATTTGGAACGTTCCTTACCCTTACCAGTAGTTCGGGCTCGTTGGCCCAGCCGGGAATGTAACGGTCGTAGAGTTCCCTGAACTGGGGACAGACCCATGTATAGGAATGTACGCCATTCGTGATGGAATTGAACTTATATCCGGGAAACATCTTCTCGGATACTTCCCTGTGTCTTTTAGCCACCCCGTTCACATGATCGGAAAGGTTGAGAGCCAGGACCGTCATGTTCAATCTGCCCCCGCTCTCGCCAAATTTGTACAGGAGCTCCATCATATCACCGTCATCCATGACCTTTTCCACCATCTCAAAAGAAAATGTGTCATGTCCGCTGGCAACGGGTGTGTGAGTTGTGAAAATGCAGATCTTGCGCACTTTGTCCTTATCTCCCCGGTACCTGTGCAGCAATTCCAGGGTCATAAGGCTTGAATGTCCTTCGTTCATATGGTATTTGATTATGGAAAGACCAAGCTCTTCCAGCAGCCTCACACCGCCTGTCCCGAGCACTATCTCCTGCATCAGCCTGTACTTTTCGTCACCTCCGTAAAGATAATGTGTAATTTGCCGATCCTGCGGAGAATTGTCTTCGTCATCCGTATCAAGGAAGATCACAGGGATCATGCCTCCTGTGAGACTCCTGTGCACATACAGCCACCCTTTGACCTTTACATCCCTTCCTTCTATCCGGACCGTAACTGCAGCACTCAGGAGCTTCATGTGCTCTGAGGGAGACCAGTTCTGGATCTTCTCTGACTGCCTGCCGTTCTCATCGAGTTCCTGGTAAAAATAGCCATTGCGGTTGACCAGTGTCACTCCCACCAGAGGCAGGTTAAGTTCAGCACTGCTGCGTATCGTATCCCCGGCAAGTATGCCAAGTCCACCGCTGTAGGTTGGAATTTTCTTTGCAAGTGCTATCTCCATTGAAAAATAAGCGATCCTGTCCCTGCTCAGGATCTCCGCTAATTCATCCATTTACCCACTCCCCTTTTGATATTATCACTAATATGAGGATCTTTGCTTTGGCCCCGCTTAATAAGATGTATGGGCAAGATATTAAAGATTCTTGGGGTTACTGCTATTCATGTCCTTTTTATGCTACGCAATGATAGGATCCATGTGATCTTTTCAGGAATAAACTTATTAAACATTAAGACGAAGGTTTATTGAGGTTAGGGGTCGATCATGAAGAGATACATCAATCTATCATTACTGGTAAGTGTACTGGTTTTAATGGCAATTGTCCTGTCAGTGCCTGCCACAGCTCAAAATAATACTACGGGAAACCGCATATGGTCTGCAGATGAAAACCTGTCCCTGGAATATACGTGGACGCCAAACAGTTATTCTGGATTTTACTTTGATCTTGATACGGGCGAAGGATCTGAAACACTCACAGTGACACTCCAGAGTCCCACCGCCAGGACAATTCCGGCGGGTGACCTTGAATATTCCACGGCACCCATCAATACTGATTTCGAGCATGATGCCTGGGGTTCGTATCAGATAATCGGGTTCATGGCTGAGCGGTATTTTGCGGGTTACACCAATGATACGCAGTTTACGGATGCCGCTCCAAGTCTGATATCCAACGGGGAGCTTACAAGGGTCCTTATCGATGAGGATGAGAGAAGGTCTGTTTTCGCGGGCTCTGCAATTATTCTTAATGAAGGCTACAGGCTCACTATTGAAGAAGTGGACCTTAATGGTGACAGTGTGCTCGTGAGCCTGACAAAGGACGGACAGGTCGTTGATGAAGCTATTGTTTCCGGGAACAATGACTATGTCTATGAGAGTGAACTGGGTTCGGAGGATGATGTACCCCTGATAGCAGTCCATTTCAGTAATATATTCAGAGGAACAGAAACCAATGCGGTTTTTGTTGAGGGGATCTTCCAGATATCTGAGGAGTACGTGGAAATACAGACCGATGATAACTTTGGCAGGATGGAGGTCCGGTCTTTCAGTGAAAATGAGATAACCATGGAGAACTCCAATTCCATATCCCTTTCAAGAGGGAACACTATAACCATTATGGGCAGCCTGCAGTTCGTTGTTGCGGACGACGATACACTGAGGTTTGGCCCGGTTGTGGACACATCTAAGCCGGGGAACTATGAGCTCAGGGGAACTGTTGTCGAGGGAGAAGCATACACATGGACGCCGCTGAACTTTGAAGGTTTTTACTACAACATCGATGAAGGCGTAGGCACGGAGTCCCTGGAAATAACCCAGCTCAGCGGCAGGACCATAGACAGCGGGGATCTTGTCTACAGGAGTGTCCCGCAGGAAGTGGGCTTTGAGTATGATCCATGGGGAAGCTTCAACGTAATTGGATTGCTTGCGGAAAAATACTTTGCGGGTTATGTGGAAAACAGTTTTGCGGGGAATGAAAGCCTGCTTTCCGGCGGCCAGCTCTCCAAGGTCCTTGTGGACAGTGACAGCGAGGCCTCCCTGTTCACGGGTTCTTCACTTATGCTTGAGGAAGGGTATGCATTATTAATCGAAGAAGTGGATCTGGATGGCTCACGGGTGTTCGTGAGACTTGAAAAGGACGGGAGCGAGGTAGATACGGGAATAATATCATCCGGAGGCAATTATGTGTACGAGGCAGACGTTGGTGACACTGATGACATACCTTTAATAATAGTGCACTTCAATGAGATCTTCAGGGGAACCGAAACCAATGCTGTGTTCGTCGAAGGCATATTCCAGATATCCGAGAATGTGATAGACATCGAGTCCGGTGAAACGCTTGGGAGGATGGAGGTGTCAAGTGTCTCTTCTGATGAAGTGGTCATGACAAACGATCGTTCCATAACACTTTCAAGGGATGATACTGTCTCAGTGATGGAAAACATTCGGTTCAGGGTTGCAGATTCCGATATTCTCAGGTACCACCCCTATGTAGAGATTACAACTGCAAATGATACCGATCCTCTTGAGATCAACATGCCTGGGGCGACAGAGCAGAACAGGTCAGTGAGCATAAATGTCACCTCAAGAGGAGCTGCTGTGGAAGATGCCGTGGTCATGTTCGGAAATACGGAGATAGGCAATACTTCGGCCAACGGTACCATCCGGTTCACTCCCGGAGAGGCAGGCACGTTCACTGTTACGGCAGAGAAAACGGGCTTTGCCCCTGGAAGTACTGAGGTGGAGGTGGTATCTCCTGGAGATGTCAGCAGAAAGCTGGCTATAGAAATATCGCCCTCACAGGTGACTGTCGGGAACACCATCAATATCTCAGTGGCAACGCTGATAGACGGAGATCCGGTTGCAGATGTAGAAGTATACTATGATGACAGACTTGTGGGCACTACAGCAAATGACGGCATGGTCAACCATACGGTGATGGATGCAGGCATACACCGGATAAGCACTTCTTCGGAGCAGTATCTTGAGGCTGAACTGAATATAGAGGTGCAGGGTCCGGAGGCCAGGTACTCCTACTCGAACCTTACTATCGAGCCCATTCTTGCAGAGACAGGCGACGATGTGACCATTTCTGCCACTGTGAGGAACATAGGTACGGAAACAGGTGAAGAGGAGATACAGCTTCTTATCAACGGGGAAGTTGAAGCATCTGAGAATCTCACACTAGATCAGGGACAGGAAGAAAGCGTGAACTTCACTGTAAGCAGAGAGGAAGCAGGCACCTATAATGTGACCATCGGCACTCTTGACGGAAGCTTTGAAGTTGAAGAGGGACGCGGCATTCCTGCAGCAGGCATTGTCATAGCCCTGCTGGTTGTGATCCTCGCAGCTGTGTGGATACTCCGGAAGCAGACTTAAAGCCGATAAATCAAGTACCTGCTTTTCCGGCAGGTACCTGTTCTTTTTTATAGTCACAGGCAGTTCAGCGCTTCACATCCAGGATACTATTGACCGCATTATCGTATTCTTCCGTACTCCAGAAAGGCTCCCATGTGCAAAGGAATCTATCACACAGGCCTTTAGCGAATATATCGAAACATTCCTCATCCATAGCTGCTGTAACACCATCTAGCGACCCGTATATTTTTTTGAAGTCTTCGGTATCCGCTATTTCACTATGGATAACTGCCAGCTTACTGGCCTCGTAGGTACGGCCCGCATATCTTTCGGAAAGATATGCCAATGACTCGTCCAGGATATTGCACAGGCTGAATGTCATATTCTGCGCCTGGAGAGTGTCCCGGACCATATCCAGTTCATCTATCTCTTCAATATAGGATACCGTTGATCCTACAGACTCATCACATATCGCTTTTTTGAACAACGCCTCCGGCGAGGATTTTATTTCAAGCGGTAGTTTATGCCAGAGGAACTCCTGCACTTTTTCCATTTTTAACTCGCAGCCTGTGAAAAGACAAGAGACCACAGAGAGGATGTCTTCCACAAAAGCAGATTCCAGCTCATCTTGGGTCCAGTACTTGTTTTGAAGGACGGGCCAGTTTTCGACAACGGTGTTAAAACAGCACCTGTGAGTGAAATAATGTGTGAATTCGTGCTGAAGGATAGCACAGATATCCTCCCACGTGTTCCCATACATAATAAATAATTTTATGTGCTTAGACAAATTCAGATACAAGCCATCAGAGGACCCTGTGTCTTTGTAATTATGAGGAGAGAGTTCCATACAGGACTCAAACCGATGCAGGTCTTTAAGCAGTTCCTTTTCTTCCTTGCTGCAATTATTTCCCAGGACGTTTAAGATAAGTCCTCCCATCCGGATGCTGTCCATACCTTCAATATCAGAGGTCACTTTTTGGAGCTTAAGAGATCTGTCCCTGTGGTGCGGGCCTTCTTCACGAAGCATGCTTTCAAATCTCATTTTTACAAAAGCAAGATACTCATCGTTTGTCCATCGCTCGAACTGATACAGCATGTCTTCCTGAATATCGACGAGCATACCATTAATGCACCCGCTGTCTATCCTGTAGCTGGCAGCCCTGTTTTGCAGCCGGGGACATAATTCTGCCATAAGGGAGCTGAGCCGGAACTTAAATTCGTTTTCATTGAGTTCCTGCTGCAGGCACTTTTTGTAGAAATATCCATTATCCCGGGAAAAGAGAGAACTTAATCCATGCGTGATTCCTGTAAATTTTAAAAGACCCTTTTTAAAACCATCTTTATAGCTTTCCATATCGCTCATTATTCTATGTTACCTGCTGGGATCAACCGTTCTGTTTTTATTATACTCTTTTGAATTAGTTTTAATTGCCAGGATATTAATTTACTGGTTTTTTTCAGGCAAGCTCAATATTTCCAATCAAGTAATTTTGAAATAGCGAGACAAAAATATGTGATTGCAATTGGATCCATTAGAAAGTTCAAGATTTCCTAAACAGCCACGCAAGGATTATCTGGGGAATGCCCGGAATCCTTAATCTTACTGCAGTCTGGAATGACATAAAAGGATCTTTTATCCCGTACAGTTGCATTGGTATTGCCCCGGTGTCCCATACCAGTATAAAAGACCCGAGAAGTATGAACACACATCCCTGCAGGGTTTTGATTAATATCGGTTCATGCAGGAAAAGGGAGCCCAGTAGTATGCCGCTCACAGGCTCAAGTAACGCCAGCACGCTTACTGTCTGGGCCGGTATCTTTGCTGCACTGTTAAGATAGAGAAGGGATGCAAATGCGGTTGTCACTATACCGAACACTATAAGCACGGGAAGGTTCATTGCCAGTACTTCTCCCGGAACCTTGCTGCCAAACGGCAGCAATATGACCAGGCTGATCAGTGCTGACCAGAAAAGCTGCGCTATGCCTGAATAATCTTTTTTCAGATGGCTGACGGTCATTATAGTACCACTGTAAGAAAGGCCTGACACAAGTCCGAACACAATTCCCATATAAAGCTGGTTACCGCTTCCAAAAAACCCATTAACGGGCATCACCACCAGGAAGATCCCGGCTAGTGAGACGAACATTGAGATAAATCCCCGGCTGGTTATTTTCTCCCGCAGGAGAACAGGGGACAAAAGTGTGACATAGACAGGAGCAGTGTAGAGCAGAAGGACGGCTGTGGAAAGTCCGGCATAACCGATGGATTTGAAATAGCAATAAGCCGTGATTACGTTGAATACGCCTATTATCAATATGTATCGCTTCTTTTTATCCAGCCTGAATACTTCGTATCTTTTAGTGATGAGCAGGTAGGCCATGAGTAGTGAGAAACCGAAAAGGAGCCTGTAAAAGATAATGGAACTTGTCTCCATCCCGTGTATGTGCTTTAGAAAGACACCGCTTGACCCGAAGATCGTACATGCGATAATAAGCTCGAGATGAGACTGACGGCTGTTTTTAAGTTCCATATAGATGCCAGACCTAATGCACTTTTGATTTAAATAATTATTGTTAAATAAAATATATAGGTATCTATATCATCTTTAGAAACGTCTGTCAGATCAGTCCGATATACAGGCGCATCGTTTTAATTACTTGCTAAAGATAGTAAGGCATTAGAAATAATAGTGACATAAGAATTCTATGTATATTCCAATGGAAATAAGGGGGTGTTGAATTTGATGCGTGGAAATATATAAGATATATGAATAGAATGTTATTATATATCAAAGGCATTAATAGGAAAACGTATTACCGGGGTTGATCCATGTACAATTCTCAAAACGAAGGCACTCCATATAAGAGCCAAAGAATAGCCGTATTTGCCGATGTGCAGAACATGTTCTATTCTGCCAGAAATAACTATTATGACAGCAGGCTGGACTACGATAAACTGCTGGGTGCAGTTCTCAAAGGCAGGCCGCTTGTAAGGGCAATGGCTTATCTTGTAGAGACCGAAGAGGTTGATCAGTCCGGATTCAAGTACCTGCTGAAAAGTATTGGATGGGAAATAAGGACAAAGCAATTGAAGATACGCCCTGACGGTTCCACTAAAGGCGACTGGGACATGGGGATCGCAATCGATGCAATATCCATATCCCCAAAAGTGGACACAGTAGCACTTGTTAGTGGAGACGGTGACTTTACAGCCCTCGTTAACCACCTGAAAGCTTCCGGTGTGCGCGTCGAAGTCTACTCCTTCGAGAGAAATACGGCTTCAGAACTTATCAACTCTGCAACTGAATATTATCCCATCGATGAGAGTTTCCTGCGCAGGAAATAGAGCGGCACCTCTTATGAGGGCCTCACAACCTGCTTCCGGGAAGCATTAATTTTTGTTTTATGACAGGATCCCTTTTTTGTACAGATACTTCTCGAATTCTACCACGAAGAACACTGTGCTGGACACGAGCACTATTATCAGCCAGTCAACTGGCAGGATAGGCGCCGTGGAAAAGATGGAGTTTATAGCAGGTTCATAAGTGATCATCATCTGCAGGAATATCACAACAGCAATGCCCAGCAGCATGATCTTGTTAGATAACAGGTCCCTGAACACATATTCATGCATGGATTTAGAATTGAACAGGTAGAATATCTGGAAGAATACTATTGTATTCAGTGCAACGGTACGTGCTGCAGGCAGAGTTCCCCCGTTGTCCAGTTTCATGAAAAAGGTAAGGTATGCACCCGCAACTATCAGGAATGAGACGAACACAACCCTTCTCCTGATCAGCGGGATAAGGATAGGCTCACGCGGGGACCTCGGAGGCCTGTTCAGGATGCCTCTTTCCTTTGGCTCCATTGTTATGGGGACACCAAGGCCGATGGCTGTGACAGTATTGAGCCACAGGATCTGCAAGGGCACCAGAGGCAATGTAAGTCCAAGAAGTACCGCAAGTACTATCGATAATCCCTGCCCGCCATTTGTGGGCAGTGTCCAGAGCAATATCTTCTGTATCTTGCTGTAGACATCCCTCCCTTCCTCAATAGCCGACACGATGGAGGAGAAATTATCATCCGCCAGCACCATATCGGAAGCCTCTTTAGCAACCTCTGTGCCCATGATGCCCATGGAGATACCAATATCAGCGGTTTTGAGAGCGGGGGCATCATTGATGCCATCACCCGTAACTGCGACCACTTCCCCCATTTCCCGGAGACGTTTAACGATCCTTAGTTTGTCCTCAGGTGATGTCCGTGCAAACACAGAGACTGAACTTAATTGATGGCTCAGGTGCTCATCAGACATTTGCTCTATATCTTTCCCGGAAAGAGCTCCCTTTGTTTCGATCCCTATTTTTGTAGCTATTGCATAGGCTGTGCTCAGGTGGTCTCCTGTGATCATTATGACCCTGATACCCGCAGTCTTGCATTTCCTAATAGCTTCGATCACTCCGTCCCTGGGCGGGTCCATCATACCCTGCAGGCCGACGAACACAAGGTCCTTAATATCCACTGCCTCGATCCGTTCCACATCGTCAGGTACATCCCTGTATGCCATTCCCAGAACCCTCAATGCATGCGAAGCCATCTTTTCTGCTGCATTGGCCACTTCTTCCGTTCCCGCCGGACCTATATGCTGCCCGTCAAACTGGGAAATGCACATATTGAGGATCTTCTCAGGAGAGCCCTTCACGTAAATGATCTTTGAGCCATCCTCTTTCTCATGCAGTGTAGCCATGTATCTCTCTTCTGGCTCAAACGGGACGATATCCTTCCGGGGGAGATAGAACTTCCCGGCTTTGAGACCGGAGATGAGCAGCGCACCTTCAGTGGGATCCCCGTCGATATTATCCACACCCCTGAAAGAAGCATCATTGCACAAAGCACCCGCCCGGAGCGTTTCCATAAGAGCTTTGTCGGCCAGCGGATCAACCCTGGCTCCCTCAAGCAGGAAATCACCCTCAGGAACGTATCCTGTGCCTGTGACATCATACAGTTTCCCTGCAGCGTATACTTGAGTCACAGTCATCTGGTTTTTCGTAAGGGTGCCGGTCTTGTCCGTACAGATGACAGTGGCACTGCCCAGGGTCTCGACTGCAGGCAATGTACGAATGATAGTGTTCTGTGCAGCCATCCTGTTCACACCGATAGCCATAGATATGGTTATGACCGCAGGTAACCCTTCGGGGATCGCTGCAACAGCAAGACTTACTGAAGCCATGAAGATCTCAATAGTATCATATCCTCTCAGCAGGCCTGTTGCAAAAGTGAGCGCCGCTATAACCACGATCACAACAGACAGGACAACGCTCATGCCTGACAGTTTCCGCAGGAGGGGAGTGGATATCTCTTTGCTTTCCCTGATGAATTCCGATATCCGGCCGATCTGGGTAGCATTGCCTGTAGCCACCACAATACCCCTGCCCTGACCCTGATTGATGAGAGTGCCTGCAAAGGAGATGTTCTTCTGGTCACCAAAGGAAGCACATCCTGTATCAATGGTATCAGTGCTTTTTTCCACCGGGACGGATTCCCCTGTCAATATGGACTCATCTGCCCTCAGGTTCTTTACATAGAACAGGCGCAGGTCGGCAGGCACCCTGTCACCTGCTTCCAGCACTACCACATCACCCACGACAAGCTCCCTGCTTGGCAATACATTGCTCACGCCGCCCCTCATGACGCGTGCTTCAGGCACCAGTAACTTTGAAAGGGATTCAAGGGCATGTCGGGCCTTCCCTTCCTGTATGAAACCTATTATCGCATTTGAAAGGACCACAAACAGAATAACAATAGCGTCGACATACAGTTCCAGAAAAAAAGTAATGACAGCAGCTATGAGTAACAGGTATATCAGGGGGCTTGCGAACTGCTTGAAAAAACGGTAAAATGAGCCATGTTCCTGTCTGGACGATACTTCATTATAACCATCCCGTGCAAGCCTTAGTTCAGCTTCCTCCTGGCTTAAGCCTTCAGGATGGCTATTGAACAACATAAAGGCATCGTCTGAATGGATACTGCACCACTGCTCTTCAGCCATAGAGATAAAGAGATTGCCGGATTGATAAATAACTTGCTATTGTGGAACCACAGGATTTCCTTATCGGGGGCAATGGAAGATAGAAGAGCTTGCCGTAAAGGAACAGACTACCGGAAAGTAGAACTTTGATGACAGCAAACCGAAGATGAGTAACTAAGCCGCGAAATGGTTGATTGGGGATGAACAATGCAACAACGCTACAACTACGTACTTCTGGGAATGATCCTGCTGATCCTGTCAGTTGTATTTCACTATGTCCACTATATCTTATTCCAGGATTGGCACCACCTTCTCATATTCCTTATAGGCGATATAGCATTTGTTCCAATCGAGGTCCTGATGGTATCGCTGGTTATCCATCATCTATTAACCGAAATGGAAAAAAAGAAGAAGATGGAAAAAATGAACATGGTCATAGGGACCTTTTTCAGCGAAGTGGGAACCAGATTGCTCACTGTCATATCAGATGCTGATCCCGGGCTTGATATGATCAGAAAAGAGTTCATTATGGATAATAACTGGTCTGATAATGAGTTCAGATCGGTTGTCAAGTCTATGAAAAGCTATGACTATATAGTCGATATTGAAAAGATCGATCTGCAGGAGCTGGCCAGGTTCATGCTGAGTAAAAGGGACTTTCTCCTTCGCCTTCTGGAAAATCCGAACCTGCTTGAGCATGAGACCTTCACAGAACTTATGAGAGCAGTGTTCCACATGACCGAAGAATTCGAGTGCAGAAGTGAGCTTTCATGTCTTCCGGCTACAGATATGAAGCATCTTGAAGGCGATATAAAGAGGGTGTATGTGCAGATAACACTTGAATGGCTCTATTATATGAGGTATCTGAAGAATAACTATCCCTATCTGTTCTCCCTCGCAATGAGGACGAATCCATTCGATACGAATGCTTCTCCGATAGTATCCTGATTTTCTATAATCCTTTATATCCCTTTTTTCAAATCTGTATTCAATTCAAAATCACTGAGCTGTTGCCGGAAACATAATTCCAGCAGTCTCTAATCCTTTCCACATCCCTCTTTCTCCTTTCCCTGTGACTATTGCGGTAGCGGCTACATGCCACCTCTGAGAGGCACGCTATCATATCCAGCCGTGTTCCTGCATTCTTGGTAGCTATGCCTTTTTCTCTTTCCGGACATTCTTTTTCCTTCCAGGTGCAGAGATCATATGCTTGTGGGTAAAGACAGCGATCACAATAAGTGCCATGGCAAGCCAGGCAGCCTGCATCAGTCCATATTGCAGATCCGTGCCGATAAGCCACGCATGGAAGAAGACGAGCACGAATCCCAGGTAGTTCAAGGCATGGATATCCTTCCATTTCTTAGGTATCCTCTTCCTGTAGAGACCAGCCAGGACCGCTATCAGGATTATGTAAAGGGCCGGCCTCCCTGCAAGCCGCAGGAAGTCCATAAAGGGAGAGAAGACCGGCACAAAGGAGCTCAGACCGGACTGGTATGCTATAAGAGCCGGATGGACCAGTATCATAGCAACTCCCGCCCTTGCAAGATGATGGTGGATATTCATGAAAGGCCTGCCAAATATCTTCTTTATCCGGATCATGTACTCGGATGAGAGTATAGCAAGGAAGATGAAGAAATACCCGAAAAGCCCTGCTGCACGTGCCACCGTTCCTACCGCCGTACTCCTGTCCTGGAACAGGAAGAATATTATTATCCCGGCCACGATCACCAGGAAGGATGCTATGAGTTCACGTTCATACTTCATAGATAATCTTTTTACAACCAAGCAATATGAATTTAACCAGGTCGATTGTTCCTGCGATTATTGGGTCTTATGATATCTTTCTGTGCAGAGACCCCCGTAGCAGGATAAAAAAGAAATATGTTTTTAGTGCTCCTGCGCCTTAAGCCCGGGGCCAGATCAATTGAGATCAAAGACCTGTACAGGTCCCAAAGCCAAACACAAGGACCGGGAACACAAAGGAGAAAAGCTTATTCCGGCTGTAGCCAGATAGCCCTAATGCTATCTATATCGATATGGGTATAACCTTCCTTATCTATATCCCATTTCAGGCTGAGTGTCCCGTCGTTACACTCCGCAATTATGCCCCGGTAATTCTCCTCTCCACCGATGTCGATCTCGACATCCTTATTCATATAGTACTTATCTATGAAAGACTGCTTCACTTATACTCCCCCTTCTGTTCACACGGACCGCAGCGCAAATATTGCTTACGACCATGCATCTTAAAAAAGGGAACTTTATCGTACTTATATCTTATTAAGCAGACAGGCTGAACAAGAATACCATTGCAATTAGAACACAATTATAAAAAGATAAAAGAAAAAGTACATCAGCCGGGATTCGAACCCGGGTTCTAGCGTTGGCAACGCCAGGTGATGACCGCTACACTACTGATGTCCTGCGTTTACTATAGGTGCCCAGACCCGGATTTGAACCGGGGACAACTGCCTCTTCAGGGCAGCGCTCTCCCGAACTGAGCTACCTGGGCTTGAGTGTCCTTGCACCTAATAGATGTTTTTGCATTTAAATTTATCGAATCCTGGTGGGCCCGCTGAGATTCGAACTCAGGACCTCCGCCATGTCAAGGCGACGTCATGACCGGCTAGACCACGAGCCCATACGATTTTGTTTTGCCGTGCAGGCCTTCCTGAGGATCCCGGCCGGTGCATTGCACATTACCGCATGCATCAGGCGCCTAACAGCATCCCTCATAATGCATTATTGTTGATAAAGCTTTTGGGTTGACAGGCATTATGACAGCTTTTGCATTAATGCCACAATACATTAAAGGCGAAATACGGGAGTTGATACGCAAACAGGGATATTCAAAAGCTACAAATCGATATTAAGCCTCCAACTCAAATCAGATTTGCAAAATGACACTTAATATTCGCCTGATACAGAGGATGACATTGAACTCAGATGACAATCTCTTATGAACCTATGCAGACTTAGCGCCCCGATAGCCGGATAAAGCAGGCCAACGTAGCTTTGGCCGGGTAAGGAATCACTTTTCAGGGATGAAGGGCCTTACAGCGCTGCGGCCTGCCCCAATATCAGAGCGCCTCATCCGCCATAGAAGGTGTATGGGGTTGCTGTGGCACCCGGAACGCTCCTTGAAGAACCGTCAGGGTATATCATCGTAAGTGTATCCACTTTTGCCCCCAGTGCACGCGAATCATGCAGATAGTACTCAGAGTTCTGCCTTGAGATATTATGGACATAAACGACCGCATGGTTCCTGCCAAGCTCTGTTACTTCCGTCTGCTCAAAGTCGAACATGACCTTTTCGATAGTAGGCTGGAGATTGTAACTGCCAAGGAGGAACACATACACCCGGGAGAACATATCCAGTTCATAATAGAACGTTACCTCTGCATCAGTTCCTTCAAACTTGATATCCATCTGCCTCAGGTGCAGGTACTGTCCCTCTTCATTAAGAGCATATCCTGTGGCTGATAACGAAACAATTGCCATCATCAGTATAAAAAGGAACATTAGTGACTGTCTCATGCTATACCCGATTTATTTATGCCAGTAACGATAAGTAGATTCTTATACGGTGGTAGCATTAATAAATGTTGGTTTTAGTTAGAGGTACTTTGATATAATGTGATTTACAAATTACTTAAAAACCGTCAGGTATATATTTTGTACGTACTTCTGTGAACAAACTAGAAACTTGTGAGTAGACTATGGAGAATGAAATAACTATTTCTGGCGATGATAAGGAACTCTATGGTGATACTTTTGATACTACTGACTCCATTGATGTTCCAAAACTCCTGATCGATCAGATCATAGGCCAGGAACATGCAGTGGAAGTTGTCAAAAAAGCAGCCAGCCAGAGAAGACACGTAATGATGATAGGAAGCCCGGGTACCGGCAAATCCCTGCTAGCCAAGGCTATGGCAGAGCTTTTGCCAAAGGAGGAGCTGCAGGACATACTTGCATATCCTAACCCGGAGGACAACAATAACCCCAAGATCAGACTGGTTCCTGCCGGAAAAGGCAGGGAGATCGTCATGGCCCATAAGATGGAAGCACAGAAGAAGCTGCAGTCCAGGAATATGCTGATGATGATCCTGGTCTTCGGTATTATAATATATTCATTCTATGTCGGCCAGCTGCTCTGGGGTATCATTGCCGCCATAATGATATTGTTGCTTACGCGCCAGTTCCTTCCAAAAGACGATCTGATGATACCTAAAATGATAGTTTCCAATTATCAGAAGGAGCATGCTTCTTTCATGGATGCGACAGGCACCCACGCAGGCGCACTGCTTGGTGACGTCAGGCATGACCCGTTCCAGTCAGGAGGACTTGAAACCCCTGCCCATGACAGGGTAGAGAGCGGAGATATCCACAAGGCTCACAAGGGTGTGCTCTTCATAGATGAGATCAATACACTGAGCATTGAATCCCAGCAGAGCCTGCTGACCGCACTTCAGGAAAAGGAGTACCCAATCACCGGCCAGTCTGAAAGGAGCTCCGGAGCACTTGTTAAGACAGAACCAGTCCCTTGTGACTTCATCATGGTCGCAGCAGGTAACCTGGATGCAATGGAAAAGATGCATCCTGCCCTGAGGTCCCGTATAAAGGGATACGGCTACGAGCTGTTCATGCGCGAGTCCATGGAAGACAGCCCGGAGAACCGCAGGAACCTTGTAAGGTTCGTTGCGCAGGAGGTCATGAGAGACGGCCATATACCGCCCTTTGACAAGAGCGCAGTTGACGAAGTCATACGCGAAGCCCAGAGGAGGGCAGGAAGGAAAGGACACCTGACGCTAAAACTGCGTGACCTGGGAGGGCTCATCAGGGTTGCCGGAGATATTGCGCACTCAGATGCTGTGGCCGTAGTGACGGCAAAGCATGTGCTTGCAGCCAAGAAGATAGCCAGGTCCATAGAGCAGCAGCTTGCAGACAGTTACCTTGAGCGCAAGAAGGACTACCAGCTTTTCAAGAAGAACGGCGGTGCCATCGGGCGTGTCAACGGGCTTGCCGTCCTTGGAGGCGATTCAGGTATAGTATTACCTATCATCGCAGAGGTCACACCGGCCCAGTCCAGTTCCGAAGGGCGTGTCATTGCCACGGGTATGCTCAAGGATATCGCAAAGGAAGCTGTCCAGAACGTATCCGCTGTCATCAAGAACATCACCGGGAAAAATGTCACCAATCACGACATCCACATCCAGTTCATAGGCACCTATGAAGGAGTGGAGGGAGACAGTGCTTCAATATCAATAGCCACTGCGGTAATATCTGCTCTTGAAGGCATACCTATCGATCAGTCGGTCGCTATGACGGGCTCACTTTCAGTCCGCGGTGACGTCCTGCCAATAGGCGGTGTCACATATAAGATAGAAGCTGCGGCACAGGCAGGGATAAAGAAAGTGATCATCCCCAAGTCCAATGAGGACGATGTCCTGATAGAAGAAGCCTATAAGGACAGGATCCAGATAGTGCCTGTGACAAGCATCATCGAGGTCATTGAGCACAGCCTGATAGGTCCTGAAAAGAACCGTATCATGGACAAGCTTCAGAATATAAGCAACTTTAAGTTAAGTATGGATCTGCCAGACGTGGTCCCTGTATGAACAGGGACTCTGCTATTTTGGGAGTCTATTTCAGGGAGTATATAATATGCATAGGGTCGACTTTTTTGATGCAAAGATAGTTGAGGGGACAACAACATCGATCGTCCTCGATAACGGGAATATAAAGGAAGTTTCAGAGAATTACACAAAGGGAGCAGGCGTGCGTGCCCTGAGCAGGGGGTCCTGGGGATATACTTCGGTGGACGGTGACTTCGATCTGAACAAAGCAATTGGTGCAGCTTCAGAGCTTGCAGTCGGGATGGATGAAAGGTCACCCAAGGAAAAGGTGGACATCCTCGATATCTCAAAGCCTGTTGCCAGGAACATGCCGCATGTCAGGATCGATCCCAGGGATATTTCCCTTGAAGAGAAAGTAAAGCTGCTAAAGGAGATCGGGAATCGGGCAAAGATAGACGGCATCTCCAGCACCAGCGCTGTCTACAGCGAGTCTTCGTATAAGATATTGTATACCGATTCCACAGGCATCGAGGGAGAATATGAACTTATGAGGACCGGTTTTGCCATAAGTGCAGTTGCATCCAGAGATGGCATGTATCAGGCAGGAAGGGAGAGCAGGTTCGGAGTTACCGGGTATGAGATCTTTGAAAAGCATGATGCTTTTAAGCTTGCGGAGTCGGCAGCAAGAACGGCTCTGGAATTACTGGATGCAAAACCCGCAAAAGGCGGGAATATGCCGGTAATACTTGATCCTGAGCTCGCAGGCGTGTTCGCGCATGAGGCAGTCGGCCATGCTTCCGAAGCCGACCTTGTGCTTGAAGGCAGCTCCATACTTGAGAACAGGATAGGACAGCAGATAGCTTCACCCCTTGTAAATATCATCGACGACCCTACATTGCATGAGTATGGCTTTTTCCCGTTTGACGATGAGGGAACACAATCCCGGAAGACCGTTATCATCAGGGATGGAGTATTCGATTCATACCTGCATTCAAGGGAAACCGCTGCAAAGCTCGGGGGACAGCCCGGACACTGCAGGGCACAAGGTCATGCGAAGCCTATTGTCAGGATGAGTAATACTTATATCGATAACGGGAACTCCACGCTGGAGGAAATGCTGGAAGAGATACGCAACGGCGTATATCTTATAGGCTCCAGGGGCGGGCAGGTCAACACCGGCGAAGGTGTGTTCCAGTTCAATGCTGAAAAGGGATACCTTATCGAGAACGGTAAACTTACATCCCTGATCAGGGATGTCTCACTTTCAGGCAATACTCTCGAGATACTGAACAATGTAAGAATGGTTGGCAATGACCTTACCCTCAATTCAGGCAGATGCGGCAAAGGCGGACAACTCGTACCAGTGACAGATGGCTCACCCCACCTTATGGTCTCCGAGGCCCTGGTGGGTGGTGCATGATGATGTACGAGCTTGCACGCAAAGGCCTCAAAGCTGCGATGGAGGAGGGTGCCGATGAAGCTGAGATCCTGCTTGTTGAGGATCATAAGACATCGGTGGATATACGCAAGAACGAGATAGAAGGTGCAAAGGAGAATATCTCACAGGGACTTGGCATCCGCGCCATCGTCAACGGAGCTGTAGGTTTTGCAAGTACTAACATCATAAGCCATCTTGAAGATGCAGCCAGAAGTGCGGTCAGGTCAGCCAGGGTCCGCGAGAGAGACCCGGACTGGATAGCATTGCCATCAGCAAGCAAGTATCCGAAAGTGTCGGGCGTAATGGACCCTGAGCTGGAGCAAATGGAACTCGATGCCTGCCTTCTGCAGACCGTGAGGATGATCGAAGGGGCAAGAACTGTCCCGGGAGTCATCGTGACCTCAGGCAGCTTCTCCCGCAGTTATGGAAAGCGTCTGATAATGAATACTAACGGCGTGGAGTTAGAAGAAAGCTCTACAGGCATATCAGGGTTTACCGATGTCATCACCACAAGAGGGGATGTGTCTACTGCTTATGACTTTGCGATATCCAGGAGCAATGATCTCGATTTTGCTGCAATTGGCAAAAATGCGGCAGAACTTGCCCGGAGTTCACAGCAGGGAATATCGATAGAGCCACAGAGGACAGATGTCATCCTGCACCCATTCGCATTCGCGGACCTGCTGGGAAGTACATTCATACCTTCTATAGATGCTGATAACGTTCAGAAGGGACGCTCCAACCTTAAAGGCAGGATAGGAGAGCAGATAGCCACTGAAATGATCTCGATAACCGATGACGGATTACTTGAGGGCGGGATAGATACAAGCAGGTCCGATGACGAGGGCGTGCCATCACAAAGAACAGAGGTTGTGAAGGACGGCATTTTCAGGTCTTATCTTTATGACACCTATACCGCAGGCAAGGACAATGTCAAAAGTACGGGAAACGCTTCAAGAGGCTCATATTTCTCAACACCATCTGTCGGCCCCAGGAATTTCATCATCGAATACCCTGGTCTTGATGTAATGGCAGACACAGATAAAGGCATCTACGTGAATACGGTTATTGGCGCCCACACTGCCAATGCAATATCCGGTGATTTTTCCGTAGAGGCCCGGAACGCTTTCACTATTAAGGACGGGCATATAGACAAACCGGTGAAGTCCCTTATGATATCAGGCAATATATTCGAGATGCTGACCAGCATCAACGGCGCAGGTACGGACATACGTAAGGTAGGAGGGATCATCACCCCTTCTGTCAGGATACCGGGAATGAGCGTCGTAGGGTAAGTTAGTGCTAAAAGTGCTAAATAGCAGATCGTATGCGTGAATTGTTCCGGGGTGACCGGCAAATTCCCTTCTTTTTTAAATATATTTTTATTTAAGTCGTGATAACAGCGCACGGATCAGCTGCTGCACCCGATTAAGATAGAAAAATATATATAATCACAAATAGCATAAGTTAATACTTTTATAAAATAGGGATAATGAAATAAGCAGTTGTACGCGGGGCCCTTATTATTATAAAAGTCAGGATCGTGCCGATATATGACCTCTTTACGCAGAAAAACTACCGTAACCCTTGGTGCTACACTTGCAGGACTGGTCATCGTGCTGTTCCTAATTTCCCAGATAGTCATATCAAACAGTTTCGATCAACTTGAGAGAAATGAACTGAAGAAGGACGTGCAAACCGCAAAGGGTTCTTTGTACTGGGATATGGAGGAACTTGAGAAAAAAGCGGCAGACTGGGCAGTGTTGAATGAAACATACCACTTCGCTCCTTACAGGAACAGCAGCTATATAGGCAACTACCTCACGGATGAGAAGTTCATTGACCACAATATCAGCTTTGTGCTATTCTATGATAGGTCAGGCACCCTGGTATATTCTAAAGGAATGGACCTGCAAAAAGGGATACATGTCCCGCCGCCCCACATCCTTATCGCCCACCTTGAAGAGAACAGATATCTGCTGGAACATGGAAATGCAGACATCAGGAAGACAGGATTGCTATACCTTGAAGATTCCCCCGTTATGCTGACATCCCAGCCTATTGTCAGAAGCAGTGGAGACAGCTCTATAGAAGGGGTCATCCTGATGGGGCGCTTCCTTGATCGGACCGAGTATGATATTCTTGCTGACAGGACAAACCTCTCAGTGAAAGTGCTGCTCGCAGAAGAAACTGAGGAGCTGCATGAAACTGCAGGAACCGGGCTTGCCTCCGGAGAGGAGATATCTTTAGGGCTGATGAACGAAAGTACGATCTCAGGAAGTATTCTGCTAAATGATATCTATGGGCAGCCTACACTCGCTCTGGAGGTAACCAGCCCCCGCACCATACATCATCAGGAAAAAGCGACCATGACCTATTTGTTAGTGGTCCTGTTAATTGTGGCTGGTGTTTTTGGGTCTTTCACCCTTTACCTACTTGAAGACTCCTTCTTCTCGCGGCTGAAAGCTCTCAGCAGGGATATAAAGGATATAGGAGAAAGCAGGGACCTTTCCAGACGCATCTATGAGGAAGGCGATGACGAGATATCATATCTCAGCAGTTCCATGAACGTTCTTCTTGAGTCGCTCGAACAATCAGGGCAACTAGTTCTTAAAAAGGATGCAACCATAAAAGCTATAATCCAGGCTATGCCGGATATGGTATTCCAGATAAGAAGAGACGGGACAATATGCAATTATAAGCTATCTACCGAAGAATGCCTTTACGAGTCCCCGGACAGGCTTCCGGATATAATGATCGAGGATGTGCTGCCTGAAGACATTGCAAGTAAGAAACTTAAGATCATAGAAGAAGTGCTGAACACGGGTAAAATGCAGGCCATGCAATACCAGTTACCTGTAAAAGGCGATATGAGATATTTTGAGGCGCGTATTGTTGTAAGCGGAGAGGATGAGGTAATGTCCGTAGTAAAGGACATCACTGATATAAAGAAAGCAGAAGAAGCGCGCAAAAAAGATATACTGTTAAGAGAAATACATCACAGGGTCAAGAACAATCTTCAGGTCATCTCCAGTCTCCTTAACCTCCAGTCCCGAAAATTCAGGGACAGGGAAGTCATCGAGGCATTCAGGGAGAGCCAGCACCGCGCAAGATCCATGGCATTAGCGCACGAAAAGCTATGCCAGTCCGAGGACATGGAAACAGTGAACCTGCATAATTATATAAGGAGCCTGGTGGAGTATCTTGTAAGTTCCTACGGTTTTTCCCGGAATGAGGTCCAAATCAATTTAAATATTAAAAACGTAATATTTGAAATAGACACATCTATTCCCCTCGGCCTGATAATCAACGAAATTACATCAAACTCCCTGAAACATGCTTTCCATAAAGGTCCGGGAAAAATATCAATAGATATATATCCGGAGGGAGATAATTTCGTCCTTAAGATCAGCGACGATGGAATAGGATTTCCCGAGCATATCGATTTCAGGAACACGGATTCACTTGGCATGCAGCTGGTGAACTCGCTCGTAGAGCAGATAGATGGAAAGATAGAGCTATACAGGAACAAAGGTACAGAATTCAGAATAACTTTCAAGGAACTCTCCTATGTAAGAAGGGACTTTTGATGGCAAGCGAAAAGATATTGATCGTCGAAGATGAGAAAATAGTTGCCCTGGATATCAAGCATAGCCTGGAAAGTTATGGTTATATTGTGCCTTGCATGGTGTCAACCGGAGAGGATGCCATACAGATGGCAAAGAAACACAACCCTGATCTTGTGCTGATGGATATCGTGCTCAGAGGAGATATTGACGGCATCGAGGCCGCTTCTTTTATACACAGCAATTATAATATCCCTATAGTCTATCTCACAGCATACTCTGATGAAAGGACATTGCACAGGGCAAAGATGACTGAGCCTTTCGGACATATACTGAAGCCTTTTAACAACAGGGAGCTCAGGACAAATATAGAGATCGCACTGCATAAGAGAGCGCTGGAAAAGGAAAAGCTCTTCGATAACGACAGCTGGGTCACCTCATTGCTTGATAACATAGGAGATGCCATCATTTCCACGGATGCTGCCGGAAGGGTCAGGCACATAAATCCTATGGCACAGGCATTGACCGGCTACAGGCTGGAAGAGGCATTGGGAGAGCCAATTGACCGTATATTCAGGGTTATATGCGATACCACAGGGAAAGCAGTGATAAATCCCACGGAGAAAGTCATGAAAGAGGGTACTTTCTATGGCCTTTGTGAAGGAACCGTGCTTATATCCAGAGAGAACAACCACATACCTATCGACGTCATCGGCTCACCCATCAAGAACAGCCATAATGTGACTACCGGAGCTATCATTGTCTTTTGCGACATAAAGGAAAGAAGAGACCTTGAGAAGTCATTTTTAAGTTACATGCCGGATACTGAGAACGGCCAGAAGATCAACCATTAGTTATCCCCGGCTCTTTCACCTTTGCAAGTACCAGGAAAAAGGACATCATGATAAGCGCACCGCACAGGTAGAAAGGCGCCCGGAATGAGACGTAACCTGCCAGCAGTCCCCCCATTATCGGCCCCAGAGCCATGCCTCCGGCCTGCGCGGCAGTTATGATGCTCACCTTTGAACCTACCGCTTTGCCACCTGTCAGTTCTACTGCCAGTGCCATGACAGGGGTCTCGACCGCAGCCATGGAGATGCCCTGTACTGCACGCAGGATTATAAGCTCCGTTATACTGCCTGCATATCCAAGCCCTATGACTACAGGAACATTTAACAGCAGTCCGTAAGCAACCATCTTTTTCCGTCCCACCCTGTCCGAGATGATACCCATGGGGGTCTGGAAAAGCACCCTTACAAACACATAAGCAGAGACCGCCATACTGAGCGGCAGCTCACTTGCATTAAGCATTATCTTATACTCCGGAAGAAAAGCAAATATTATCATTATCCCTACCATCATCATGAACATTGCAATTGCAAGTACTATGAACTGGGGATCATTGATGCCTGATGCGCGGCCTGAGATTTCTTTATGCGCGCTGTCATGCGGCTCGTTTACAAAGAAGAATATCAGCAAGGTGCTCAGAATACCCAGAAAGGCACATACGTAGAACGCTGATACAAAACCGTAGTAGCTTACGATGGCTCCTCCTACAAGGGGACCGCTGCCAAAACCCAGCCCCCGGAGGGAAGAATATATACCTATGGCTTTACCCCTTGTGCGGCTTGTGGAAAAATGGGTCACCATTGCCACAATAGCAGGCACCGCCGCACCCACGGTTATTCCCTGGATAAAGCGGAAAAGGACCACGTATTCGAACTGCCGTGTATTTGCATATAGGAAAGAAAGGATAGTGAAACCCACCATTCCTGCAAGGATAAAGGATTTCCTGCGGTCCATCCTGTCGGACAGTTTGCCCATGACCGGCTGAGATATCGTATTGGATATGCCAAAAGCAGTTGCCACGATGCCTGCCTTCACTACGAGTGGAGTGGATGCGAAAAGTGAACTATCCAGACCAATGATGTAAAGCGGTATCAGGAAGGCAAGCATCCCGGTGCCCATATCTTTGAACAGTTTGGAAAGGGAAAGTATGTAAAGCTGAGGGTCAAGACCTCCTGTGAAGAAAGTGCCCGCTTTTTCAGGTTCTACCGGTAGCTTTTGCATTTTCAGGCATTCCCGGGTCTGGCCTATTATTCCGAAGCCGTATGCGCGGTTTCCGTGAATGCTTTCATTTTCCGTACTATTCTGTCCCTGTAACGGATGGCAATACCGTAACTTATGACTGCAAGCACCAGGCCGCCAAAGAAATCAGTAATCCAGTGTATCCCTAAGTAAAATATTGTGAACTGGATGGAAACTGTGAGCAGGACAGCTACTACCTTATATTTCTTTAAGTCGGTCCTCAGGACAATGAGCAGCATGGCAATTATAGAAAGTGCCGCATGCAGGCTTGGGAAGCAGTTGTCGAAGTAGGGGTCTACGCTCTTGAGCCCTTCCAGTATCACAGGACTCAGCTCATATAACAGGGGAACCACATTGGGCAGTGTGTAGCCCGTGATCTTTACCGGCGCAAGCACCTGGAAAGGAAAAGCGGCAAGATATGCTATTGTGACTGCAATCGCATATTCCTGCAGGACGGATATCTTCCCGGTACAGATGAGAGCTACAAAGGTGAATATGAGCAGGAATGAAAAGCCGAACAGGTATATGAACGCACTGAAATATGTCAATGCAGGGCTCGCTATTGTCTGAAATAAACTGACAGTGTTCCCTTCCATGAGAAGAATGAGATCCGCAATTCCGGAGGTTGGGGCTATATCCAGTAAGGCTGTAATAGATTCCTGGGATTTGGCAAGCACGTACACAGCAGATACCATTAAAAGATAAGGAATCACTTCGGAAGCCATCTTTAACGGCTTTCTGGACTCATGTAGACGCCCATTCAGTATTCTGTACTCTTTAGGCACCAGTGTGTGGTAGGCGATAAAGGTTAACAGGATGGTAACGGGCGCTATTATTGTCATCAGGGTGATATCTGTCATTTAGGTCCATCCCGGAAATGCTTCTTCTGCCTTTCTGCCTATATTTATTGGCATGACGGCAAATAATATTTGCGCCTGATCTTCACATGATACACCGATAGAAAAGCTTATTCCACAATTACTACCCCGCCCCTGGTCCATGGATGGGAAAGGAGATAGTAGGTGTAGGTTCCGCGGGTGTTGAAAGTAAAACTATAGCTGTCGCCCTTTCTCAGGGTGGGGGACTGGAAGGAGGTGCCTCGTATAACTGATGCAGCAGTACCATTATGGATCCATTTTACAGTATCACCTTCTGATATTGTGACCGATTCCGGGTGAAAAGAGGAGTTATCGAGGTAGACAACCGTAATACCCGATACGTTACCGTCTGCAGTATCATCCGTGTCATATATATTATCAATACAGCCCGCGAGAGCCAGGAAACCGGACAGCAAGATAAATGTGATCAATTTTGTATTCATTAGACACCTTTTATGTAAAACACCGGACAAATCAGTTCCGTTCTCTCTGCAGGCGGTACATCTCTTCAAGCCTGTCAATGGTCTCGACATCCTCAAGTGATTTATCTTCCCGGATATTCACAAGGCGGGGAAACCTGAGAGCATAGCCGGATTCGTAATTGATGCTCTTCTGTATCTCCTCGAATGCTACCTCGAAGATAACCTGAGGCTTAAGTTCGATCTTTGTACCGGATTGCGTGACTATCAGATCTGAAAAGATCGCGGTCAGTTCAGAAAGCTGCTCGTCAGAAAAACCCGTAGCCACTTTTCCGACAGGCAGAAAACTTCCGGTCTTGGGATCATGGCATGCAAGAGCATACGAACCCATGAAACTTGTACGCCTGCCATAGCCCCATTCCGCACCTATCACAACCAGGTCGAGCGTTTCCATAACAGGCTTCTTTTTGAGCCAGTTCTTGCCGCGTTTTCCCGGGGAGTATGGAGACTGAGGGTTCTTTATCATTATGCCCTCATGACCTGCCCGGAGAGCCTCGGTGTAGATGATGTTGATCTCCTCGGCACTGCCAGTGATAACCTGCCTGTCCACACGGATGGAATCGCCATTTTCCACGCAGCTTTCAAGCAGCTCCCTTCTTTTGATAAGAGGCTCATCTATAAGGCCCTCTCCGTTCAGATACATTATATCAAAAATATTGATCGAAAGCGGAATCTCTTTTGCGGTCGAATCTACGTCGTATTTTCGCCTAAGGCGTCTCAGGATATCCTGGAAAGCCCTCGGACGACCCCTTTCATCCAGTGCGACAGCTTCCCCGTCAAGTATGGCCGAATCCGCGTGAACATATTTACCTATAGAGGCGGCAATATCAGGAAGGGAACTGCTTATGTCCTCAAGCTTGCGGGAATATAATGTCACCCGGTCACCATCCTTGTGGATCTGGAGTCTTGCGCCGTCGAACTTCCACTCGACCGCCACCTCACCTATGCCTGCAATTGCGGATTCGATAGTGAGAGCTATCTGCGCAAGCATCATCCGGATAGGACGGTTCAATTGCAGGCCAAGCCCTTCGACTGCCTCGGTCCCGCCTTCCCTGGCAGTGCTTGCCACCAGTCCCATGTCATTTGTGAGCATAAAGGCCCGCTCTACGGAAGCTACGGGAACAGTGAACGCTGATGCTATGGCATCCCGTACAATACCCTCACCGACACCGATCCTCATGTCTTCGATGGCAAGCCTGGTCATATAGCCCACCTCCTCAGCGCTTGCACAGTTGAAAAGGTACTGGAGGTTCTTGATCTTGGATGCCTGGGAACCTTTGCCTGAGGATCTTGAGATGGCCTGGAAGCGTTCGAATACCTCATGTATGGATATATCAGGAGCCTGCTCAAAGAATGATGAGAATGTTGCCTGACCCTTTGATCTTTTCGCCAGTGCCTTAACCGCAGTCTTGCCTATATCTCCCGTGTCCTTCACGAGATCCTGGATATCAGCCGTTGAGAGCCCGGACGATCTGGCAAGCGCAGCATACAGGATACCTGCACCCACACCCACCTCCTGGGAGCTCCAGGCAGGGAACACCTCACCCATGACAAAATGAGTGACTATAGGAAGTTCTTCCGGACTTACCTTTTTTAACAGCTCTGCAACCTGGACGGTCATCTCAAGAGATCCCGGAGTTGCCTCTATCACCCTGCAGGCCTGTGCAAATTCCCTGAAACTTGTCATGTATATCGGATAATATGTTTATGAGAACTAGTTCTTGTAGATACTGATAATATCACTAAGGATAGCACTCGCTGTTTCTATTGAACCTGCACCCCTTCCGGTGATGGTAACGGGGCCGGCAAGATCGGTCTGTACTGAGAACACATTAAGCGTGCCGCCTACGGAAAGAGGATGACTCAGCGGCACCAGCTTGGGTGCAACGTTGATCCTGCCGTCGTTGACCTCGCCTATAAGCTTGATCGCAAATCCGTCAGCGTTCGCAAGAGAAAGCGCTTCGGGAGTGATCCGTGTGATGCCGGCCACTGTCACATCTTTGTAAGAGGCATTCATGCCGAAAATGGAATTGGCGACAATTACAAGCTTGGATGCCGTGTCAATACCCTCCACATCATAAGAGGGGTCCTTTTCAGCGATACCCAGTTCCTGGGCTTCTGCAAGCATCTGCTCGTATGGAGCCTGCTCTTCCATCATACGGCTGAGAATATAGTTACAGGTGCCGTTAAAAATGCCTTCCATGCTGATCACCCGGTTACCTGCAAGCACATCGCATGCGAGATTGATGACAGGCATCGCTCCACCCACTGTAGCTTCGAACCTGCAATGAGAGCCGGATCTCTTCGCTGCTGCGATCACTTCGCCGTATTTGAGTGCAAGAGGACCTTTATTGGAAGTTACCACGTCCCTGCCCCTCTCAAAGGCTGCCAGCATGTTGACAAGGCCCACCCCGCCTGTCTCGATATTAGTTGGAGTTGTTTCTATTACCAGCTCATGATCTATGGTCCTGATTATCTCCGTGCCTGAAATGGTCTCGCTTCCCACGGTTCCGGTCTCCTTCTTCCCGGAAAGCACGGATGCAAGATCCACACCATGCGGATCGATGACCGCGGTCCTTGAATCCGCTATCGCAATGACCTTCATGTCTATGCCGATGCTGCGCAGATAGTCATTTTTGTCAAGAAGCACCTGTGCCACACCCCGGCCTACGGCTCCGAAACCTATAATTGATGCACGTATCGTTTTCATTACATCACCCTAATTAACCCTTATCGGCTCTATGACCAGTAGATCTTTCTCTCTGGCAATGGATTTCAGGAGTTCTATAGCGGCGCTCAGATATTCTTTGCTCACAGCATCGATCTTAAGTGAAGCGGACGAAGGCCTGTTTATACGGGGCATTGCAAGGTTAAGGTCGACAACCTCGGCATATCCGGTATTGTCGATCTTATCTATAGTATCCTGTATGTCCGTGTGAACTATATGGCCGATCAGTATTACGGCACCATGCTCAAGATATCTCTTTTCGTCAACGCTCACGACACTGATCCCGCTCTCCTCAAGAAGGGATATTATATTGTCAAGATGATCGGACTTTATCTCAAATACCAGATGCACCGGGATCTTGCCACGGGGTGTTCTCTTCTCATGGTGATGCACAACAGATATCAGATTGCCCTTAAATTCAGAAACTGGCTTTAGTGCAAGAACTAATTGCCCGGGAATGTCTTTCAGTTCAAGGTCCATAGAAACGCGCATATATACCCTCTAAATTCGATAAAATACTCTAAATGATTTCTATATCCATAGTCATCAAATACAGTTATATATTTTGGTTTGGCCCTTGTGACTGAGCCCTTTCTGCCCCATCTCTTTGCGGATATACCAGAACTATAACGTTCCCTCTGCCCTGTTTGAACTTGTGTACCACACCACGGTTCTCAAGGTCGGATATCATCAGGCTGACCTTGGCCTCCGAATGTTTCAGGATTCCCCTCAGTTCTTTCTGGGTTATGCGGCCGCCATGACGCGAGATAATGCCAACCATCTCCTGCAGGTCATCCGGCAGGGCAGCATACTCGTCGCTCACGCCAATTGATAGCTCCTCAGTGGGAATCTGACCATCTTCCCTGGCTGTGTAACCCTTGCGGCTTCTTGCCAGCAGATACGCACCCGCGACAACTGCCAGCACTGTAAGTACAAGCAGGGAAATTGTGCCGTACGAGAATGAACTCTCCTGCTCTTCCTCATCATTTTCTGCAAGATCGGCAAGCTCGTCAAGTTCGAAGAACTCGGTTTCGTTCATACCTGTGTCATAGTATGCCGGAAGTAGGATTATGTCTATTACATAATCGCCTGAATCAGTTATTGTGATCTCTTCCTGCGCATAACGCACAAGCGTATTATTAAGATAGTAACTTGCAGAAATGACATAATCTCCCGATACCAGGTTGAATGAATACAGGCCGTACCTTGCAAGCATCGATTGGGGCGGCGTAGAGTTGACTTCCACGATAACATTCTCGAGAGGCTCAAAGGTGTCCCACTCATAGATAACACCATGGACAGTTGCCGTATCAGCAGCGCTGGCAAAATGAACACCTGCCATGAAAAGCAGCAAGATCAAAATATATTGGTTTTTTCGGATTAACACAATCTGTATATTTATTAAGTACATGCATATAATATTTTCTTCGGCTAGGCAACTAAAGTGAGATAAAGCATTATCAAGTAAAATAGACCCTATTAAGGCTTAAAATATGGAGAGAAGTTCAGAAAAGACCGCATAAAGTAAAGTATGCTTATATGCTCATCTGACAATCAGGATATTGCAGGCGCAAGTGCCCCGGTAATAAGCCATGAGTACAGTTCCCTGCAAAACAAACTTGAGAAAGAGGTAAAGTAATGACAACAAGATCAAAGATATTAAAATATGCCGCCGTACTGCTTATATTAGCAGGTGTTTTCTCAGCAACGGCACTTGCAGCCTCACAGGATGCAGGAGACTGTGACCAGACACAGGACAAGACACAGACCAGACTCAAGATACAGGACCCCACTGCCTGCGCACAGAACTGCTGCGTGGACTGTGACGGAACACCTGACCGTCTGCGTGACGGATCTTGCAGACTTACATAAGAACACTTCGGGGTCAGTGGTCCTGACCCCATTATACTAAACGAGAACTAGAGAGGGAAAAACATGAGATATATGGGATTGAGATCATTCGCATACTTTGCAATGGTACTTATGGTGGCAAGCATCTTCTCCACAGGAGCTCTTGCTGCATCGGATAATTCACAACAGGCCGGCGTTCAGGTCAAAGACAGGGATCGCGACATGGTCAACGCCAACGAGAACGCCCTGCGCGCACAGGCAGAGGGTCTGAATAACACGGCCCTGATAAACAGGACAAAAGAGAACAAGAATGTAAAGGCCGGCTATATTGATGCCCGGGACAACTTCGTGAAACTGAAGGCCACTGACAGGAACCTCAGTTCAGAAGAAGCCATTGAAGCTACAAAGGAGTATCTGAACAGCACCATTGACTATATGATCAGCTCTATTGACAATGAGGAGTATGTCGCAAAGCTGAACCTGGAAAGGGAAGATGTCGCTGCAGCAACTACAAGGAAAGAGCTTGCAGAGTCCGCCAGAGATATAAGGGATATCTGGAAGGATGCGAACAGGCAGAAGACCATGTCATTATCTAAGTCTGTAGATAATAAGTTCAGTGTAGTCATAAGAGCATCTGAAGCTATGGCACTCCGCCTTGAGAATGAGATCGCACGTCTGGAACAGAATGGTGAAGATGTGGCCGGGCTTGAAGAGATGCTGGAAGAATATAATGCAAGTATAGCTGAAGCAAAAAAGTATCAGGAACAGGCCAGGAATGCATCTGCTAACGGCGAAGAGCAGGGCGAGATCATCCGTAGCATGAACCAGGCAGGACAGAGCCTCAAAGAGGCAAACGCATCCCTGAAAAAGATGTTGAATGCACTCAAGCAACACCGTGAAGGACTTGTAGTGCTTACCGGAAACACAACCCTTACAGCCGAAGGGAACGGGACTGCAGTACTTTCCGGGAACTTCACACTGAATTTCACTGCAACCGATGCAAAGCTTGTTATCAAGGACATGGCGGGGGATGCGGTCATCGATACAAGCGGTGCAACATACGGATCATCTAACATTGATGCCGGCAACAGTGACAGTAACAACAGGGCGTTTGTATTCCACAACCTCACAGGAACAGTTACTATTGAAGGCAGCCGCCTTACAGTGATGCTACGCTCGGAGGAGACTTCTCTCTCAGTTGACGGGGAAGGTACAGCAGTTCTCTCGGGTGAAGGTTCTTATGAGCTCAACGGCGTCACTAAAGAGTGGGCAAATAGCGAGGAGAACGAATCTGAGAGCTACGGAGGATCAGGCGAGAATGAGGACGGTAACAATTCAGAGAATATCTCCGGAAATAATACTTTCGGGAATAATACCTCCGGGAATAATACTTCCAGCTATGGCAACCGGACAAATACTTAACCGGAAGCATTAACTTTATAAAATGCTTAATAGAAATATAATTAGTATAGGGATGATAGTTAATGCTGAAAAAGAGAGACATTATAATACTGGGAATCACGCTGCTCGGGCTGGTCATTTCAGGCTGTACGGACAGGGGCACCCCGGGAGATGACAACTTATCCGGAGATACGAGCGGAGCAGCTTTATCCGAAGCTGATGCCGCGCTAATGAATGAGATGATAGGTGTCACCGACCCCGAGATATTGCAGCTTGAAACTGAAGTGGCAGAGTTTGAAGCGCTCATTGGCGAGATGAGCACCGGAGAGGATATATCCGTCGAAGAGATATGAGCACATCCTGCTCATATCTCCCTTTAGAAGAGTCTGCATTTGATTTTTATAAGCTTTAAAAATATGAGTACTTGTAGGACTTGTGCACAGAAATACATATATAGATGCACAAACAATCATATTGCGCTTATGAGTAAATATGATAATCTCTCTACGAGGTAAAAAATGGGGAATATGCTTAAGACAACATTATTGCTGGCAACACTGACAGGGTTGCTGGTAATTGTAGGCCAGATGATTGGCGGGACGTCGGGAATGATAATTGCCTTCATATTTGCAGTTGTCATGAACTTTGGTGCTTACTGGTACAGCGACAAGATCGTCCTGAAGATGTACCATGCAAAGGAAGTGACTGCCGCAGATCATCCGGAACTGTATGGAATAGTGCAGAAGCTTACACTCCGCGCAAACCTTCCCATGCCTAAGGTGTATATAGTCAATACTTCAATGCCAAACGCATTTGCAACCGGAAGGGATCCCCGGCACGCAGCAGTAGCTGCAACTACGGGCATACTCGGGCTGCTGAATTCGGAAGAACTGGAAGGCGTGCTTGCACATGAACTTGCACATGTCAGGAACCGTGACACGCTGATCAGTGCCGTTGCAGCAACCATCGCCGGTGTTATCACAATGGTAGCCACGTGGGCCCAGTGGGCAGCCATTTTCGGAGGTCTTGGAGGAAGGGATGATGAAGGAAGCAACAATATCATAGGGTTTATCGCTCTCGCAATAGTAGCACCCATTGCAGCAACGATAATCCAGCTAGCCATCTCAAGGTCCAGAGAGTTTGCCGCCGATGCCGAGGGTGCGCGCATATCACAGAAGCCGTGGGCTCTTGCAAATGCACTGGAGAAACTTGAATACGGGTCTGCCCACTACATGGAAAGAAGAGGGGACGTACAGGCATCCCAGAGCACAGCACACATGTTCATAGTCAATCCACTGAAGGGAGGCTCGCTCACGAACCTGTTCAGGACTCATCCGGTCACCGAGGAGCGTGTCAGGCGACTGCGCTCAATGTGACACGCAAGAAATTCAATCAGAACATAAAGAGGCTCATCTGGCCGGGATCGATCAGGTGAATGACCTCTACTCCATTTTCTTCCAGTTTTATGGAAAGATAATGCCTGTGGCATCCTTTTGGGCTTTTTTCTGCGCACATGAGCGCTACCCTCCCACCCTTCTGATGAACGCCGGTTATGTAGGCCAGAAGCTTTGCAAAACTGCTCCTGAACTCATCGGTCCCCATATATTCGATATAAGTGGAGTCCCGCATTCCTCCGACTCCTTCACAATGCTTATAGATGATATCATTGAGTGGAAGGGATCTTTCCAGCGATTCTCCGTTGAAATCGTCAAATGTTGATTGGGGATATCTCCTGATATCAACAAGGTTGGTTATTCTGCTCTCCGCAAGCATCCGCACAAAATCATCAAAGGACCTGTTGCCATATCCTATGCTGTAGCATTGAGTTTTTCGCACCATCGTAAGATAATAGCATTTAATCTAATTGAATACATCGAAAGGGAGCGCACAACCAGTAATCAGCTAATCGCTTTTGATAACATTCACAATTGCAACATATTATGCGCTTTTGACACCCGGTTGTTCAGCTTGTTCCTGATCCGCAACAGAAAACGTAAATGTGCTTCCTCTTCCTTCCTCGCTTTCACCCGGACCCTGCCGCATGCATCTCAACAAACAGGTAATCTTTAAAGGTACTTATTTTATAGGAGCAGATACAATCCAGAACAGCTATACATATATACCATCACTTCATGCTTGACTGCAAAAGTATACAAGCGTTACTGTTTGTGAAAATGCACCAAAGTGTGTAATATTGATACCTTTTCTGGAAAAAGAGGATAAAATGAAAGTATCTGCCGGCATCTCTAAGATCAATGGTGAAGTATTCGCACCGTCTTCAAAAAGCTATACCCACAGGGCCATTACTATCGCTTCGCTCTCGGATGAGTGCGTCATTCACAGGCCGCTTCTGTCAGCCGACACCCTGGCAACAGTAAGGGCCTGTGAGGCTTTCGGCGCAAGTGTTGACAGGCGGGAAGACATGCTTATAGTTGGCGGATCCAGAGGTAAGCCGAATGTGCCTGATAACGTTATAGATGTCGCTAACTCGGGTACGACCTTGAGGTTCATGACAGCCATCTCAGCGGTAGTAAAAGGCGTGACAGTACTGACAGGTGACAGTTCTATCAGGACGCGTCCTAATACGCCCCTGCTGGATGTGCTGAACAGCCTTGGTATCGAAGCATATTCCACCCGCGGCAACGGATGCGCACCGCTTGTGGTACGCGGCGGGCTCAACGGCGGTACTGCAGCTATAGACGGATCCATCAGTTCCCAGTTCATCTCTGCTTTGCTCATAGCCTGTCCCCTTACAACAAGAGATACTGTGATCCGCATAAAAGGCGATCTGAAATCCAGGCCCTACGTGGATGTCACGATCGAACTTCTAAGGCAGGCCGGTGTGGAAATTATCGTTGAAGAGAACGATAACATGAGTTTCATCATCCCCGCGAACCAGACATATGACCTGAGGGAGTATACAGTGCCCGGCGACTTCTCATCCGCTTCATACCTGCTTGCGGCTGCAGCTATCACAGGGTCCACTGTTGCAGTGAAGAATCTCTTCCCTTCAAAACAGGGTGATGTGGAGATCATCAATGTGCTCAGGCGCATGGGCGCCGACATATCATGGGACATGGAAGAGGGCATAGTGCGCGTGACAGGCAGCAAGAAACTGAAAGGCACGACATTTGATGCGGGAGCCACTCCTGATCTCGTACCTACCATTGCAGTGCTGGCCGCATGCGCAGAGGGTATCACTGTGATAGGCAATGCAGAACATGTCCGTTACAAGGAGACCGACAGGCTGCATGCGATGGCAGTCGAGCTCACTAAGATGGGGGTCAGCATAAAGGAAGAACAGGACAGCCTCACAATAACCGGTGGAGGGCTGCGCGGTGCCGAGGTACACGGCTGGCATGACCACAGGATCGTGATGTCATTGGCGATAGCCGGCATGGTGGCTGGGAACACGACGATAGATACGGTCGAGTCGGTTGATATATCCTATCCGGGATTCTTTGAGGATATGGGATCCCTCGGAGCGGACCTGAAAGTATGCTGATACCTTAAGACATATTAAAAAAGAACAAAATGAATGAAGGACATAAGCCTTCATTTATTTTCCGGAATATGAGTATTCTGAAGCCTTGCGGGAGCTTATAGCTTTCTTTCTCATGTAATCCGGGACCACATCCTTCTCGACCACAGCTCTTGATGTGCCTATACCCACAACAATTACCTTGGTCTCAACAGGCTCTTCCCCTTCCCTTATAGAGAGCTCTTTCTTTGTTACCTGTATTTCCACCTCGCCGGAAGAGTATCCTGCTGCCTGCATGTAGTCCATTACGACCTTCTTTGCGGCGCTGGTTGCATACTCAATGGCTTCCAGATGCTCAGGGAATATATATCTCCCGTCAGGAGCAAATACGAAATACTTGATGACCTCCTTTGCAGTCTTCAGTTCTTCAAGAGTAACACTATCACCGGTTATTGGAGCAAAGTCTCTCTTCACTAGTATCTCCACGCGCTTGATGCCTTTGCCTACAAGGGCACCTACTGCGTTACCTACACTGGAATGTTCAGGAACCACTATCTGTGCATCTATGAGCTTTCCCATCTCCTCCTTAAGAGCACCTACAGGGCCACCCAGCAGTACTACCGGAGTATCTACTTTGAAGCGGGTGAAATTCTCGCCTGAAAGGATCCTGTCAACTACAGACTCCGGGATACCTTCCACAAGGTACGATATAAGGTCATGCGCCATGTTCCTTGCGACCTTGCGCCTTACCTCGGAGCAGAACTCCCCAGGTGTCATTTTTACGAACTTTGAAAGCCTCTCAGCGCCTATGAGCGAGGCCTGGGCATCCCACAGCCTGAACTCTCCAAGCACATGCAGCGCATCGGTGGGTGTGAATGCGATGGCCTGGACAAGGCGTTTCTGTATGAGGCTGTCCAGTGACCTGACACCGGGCTGCTTCTTAAGCCGGAGGAACAGTTCATGATATGATATGGGTACGCTCTGTATGGCATCATATATCTCTTCCTCGAACCTGTTCAGTTCAAGGGGCCTGCTGGCCGTTCTCACAAAGAACTTGGTAGGCTGTACATTTTCGCAGAACAGTTTTCGGGAGGGAGCCTTGCACTCCTGCAATTTGGCCATGAAACCCGGATATTCGACTGCAGCGCGGCACAGAGGAATGACCCTCCGGGGACCCAGGAATATCCGCTCATCATGGACCCAGACATGACTGTCGCCCCCGGTTGCGGAAGTTTCCATCCTGATGGCTTTTACCATGGTCTTCCAGCCACCGACAACAGCTCCCTGCTCACTAAGCTCCGGGATACCGTTGCGTATGAGCGCGACATCCGTGCTTGTACCTCCCACATCCACCATGGCGCATGTATCATATCCTGTAAGATATGAAGCGCCTACAAGACTGGCAGCCGGTCCTGAGAAAATTGATTCGATGGGCCTCTCGAGCGCCTCTTCCATGCCAACTATAGAGCCGTCACACTTAAGCATGAGAAGGTTAGCATCAATGCCTCTTGATCGGATATCCTGCATAATGGACTGGATGAACTTATGCGTAATTGGAAGCAACTGTGCGTTCAGGTATGCGGTTATTGAGCGGTCATATGCTCCCACTTCCTGTGAAAGTTCGTGTCCGCAGACCACAGGCAGTCCCGTGATATCCCGGATGATCTTCTTTACAGCAAGCTCATGGTCAGAATTCCTGTTGCTGAAAAAAGAGGATACTGCAAATGCTGCAACGTTGTCTTTTATTTCCGTTGCGAACCTTTTAACTCCTTCCTCATCAAGAGGCGCGGCCTCCTCACCGTTACTGGTATGTCCGCCGCTCAGATGCACATAGTACTTTGCAGGGAAACCCTCCTTAGGAATGACATAATCGCCTACAAGTATCACACCCACAGGAAAGCCGGTATCTTCCAGTATTGTATTTGTGGACAGGGTCGTAGAAACAGAAACCAGTTTTACGTTTTTAACATACTCAGGCGTCAGTTCATCAATCACTTTTTTAATACCGCCTATAGGGTCAGGATATGTAGTTAGGACCTTGGCAGACTCAATTATCACACCATCCGTATCACGAACTATAACAGCATCAGTAAACGTTCCGCCTGCATCTATTCCCAGACTGTATTGCATGTTGTGGACTCCTTCAAAAATGGATATGGAAAGTTATGTTCCTAAAGTATGTCAAAAACAATGGTTTTGCAATATTTAAGCATTACCAATAACGCCGGATGAGAAGCATGAAAGATAACTTCAGAGAGAACAGGAAATGAGATCTAAAAAAAGAAAAGAGAAGTAGGCATAAAGCCTACTCTTATTCTGTGTTGTTTACTTTGCAGGGATGATGAGTGATCTCTCACCGGCTGGCTCGAACTCTCTGAGAGCTCCCCTACCGAATTCCTTCCTTGGTGCAGTGAAGTCAAAGGGCAGGAGTTTGTCTGCGAAACAGACCTTGATCAGTGGGTTGAGCGCAAATGCGTCTCCACGGCCTGCGTGCGCAGCTGAAGTGATACCTGCGTATCCTCCCTGGTGTCCTACGTTCATTGCATAGTTGGGGTAGTTCGGTCCACGAAGCTCAAGAGCCAGACCTTCGTCGGACTGGTATGAGAACACATTGGTTGCACCACACTGGTCCTGCAGGTCGTAACCGAAGAAACCGAGACGTCCGTGTGCTTCCTTGTGCAGGTACATGGAGAGATACCATGCGGAAAGACCCGCATTTCCGTTTCCGGTTGCGATTGATGTTGCACAGCCTGCTGCTGCGGAAAGGCTTGTTGCCCTCTGGGAACCTCCGAAGTGGTCCTCGAGTGTGGTCGGGTATTTCTCGTAGTTCTCCAGACCATAGATGGTGGACTCTGTTGCAATGTCCTTGACAACGTCGAGTGTTGCCTTGACCTTGTTGTCCTTACCGGTCTTTGCTGCGTCCTTGTACTTGTCGTTGATGTAGTCTACGTTGTAGTAGAGGTTGTCATCAAGGATGTTGTTGGTGTATGCTGCAGTTGCGTACTGTGTGAAACCGACACCACCGGACATGTATGATCCAAGCCAGATCTGGTCGTAGAGCATACAGCCTGCACCGACTACCTCAAGGGCGACGTTTGCAGGGTCCTCGGGTGTTACACGGCTGGTCTGTATGATATCTGCGAAGTGACCGAAGGAGATTCCTCCTGGTTCGTTCGGACCACGTGCACGCCTTGCTGGGAGCATCTCACCCATTGAGAGCACACCAGCGTGCTTTGCTGCATAGGAGAGGTCAGCGACTGCTGCTTCACCGGCACACATGCTGTATGCGGAAATGAAGGACATACCGACCTGCATGGCCATCCACCTGCTTGTCTGTGCACCATCTGTTACTCTGCTGACGACGGTTGGGATGTGAGCTGCCTGCCAGCTTGTCTTTCCGATAGCTGCCTTGATGGTTGCTGCCTGGTCTGCAGGGAACGTCTTGTTGATGTCGATAAGGAACTGCTTGTCGATCTCATCTGCAAGTTCATCGTCACCGGTAAAGATCTTGACATAACAGTCATCTACAAGTGCCGGGTGGGTCTCGACCATGTGTTCCTGAACTACTGCTCCACCAGGGAGTGCGTGGTTGAGGGTCTCGAGGTAGTGGTTGATGGTCTCTGGTGTGACTTCGATACCGAGCCTTTTCTCGAGTGTCTCGTGTGCCATGTCCATACCGACGACCACAGTCCTCCTGATATCGTCCCACATCTGCTGCATTGCAGCATTGTTGACGTAGTGCAGGTCATCGATCTCGACCATCATGTCCGTACCGGATATGAAGGATGGGGTAAGTGCTCTCTGACCGAGTGGGATACCACCGCAGTGCATCATTGGGTTGTAGCCTGCAAGTCCTCTCTTCTTTGCAATCTCCTGACCTGCTTTTTTCATTTCTACTTTGCGGGGGTTCTGCTCGATACCAAGCCTGTAATATTTACCGACCATGTCAGTAATCTTTCCGCCTTCCATTTTGTTGGAACCATGTTCTTTTGTGAACTTGATTTCCATGTCCTTTGCAAACATCTTCTTTCTGTCATTTGCCATTATCATCACCTCATTTATTCAGGCTTGAAGCCGTAGATGGTTCTCTGGTCGAATACTCTGTGGACCCATTCAATGACTTCCTTGTCATTTCTGAATGCGACATTGTCAGCACGGTAAATGGTTGTCCTCTTTGCAGCCTCTTGCGCTGACATGGGCTTTCCGAGATTGACCTTTTTGTCTATTGGCCTTCCGACCTGATCCTTGTGCATTATGATTACGTTGCCTTCCTTGCGGGTCCTGTCGAGCATGTCGAACATTACACCATCTTCCGGAAGTCTCAGTGAGTGACCGTGGACTGTTGCGCCCCTGAGGCCTGCAAGTGCAGGGCAGGTCATCTCTGTCTCTAACTGGAACTTTGCAAGCTGTTCCATGTCCCTTTCACGGGCTTCAACGACCTGACGGCCGGAGAGTGTACCTGGGTCGACACCTCTGAAGTTGATAGCTGCTGCGTATGATCTGAAGTAAGGGGTTGCAGGTGCGTTGTACATTGAGTCAACGAACTGTACGTATCTTACCCTGTCACCGGCCTTTGCGCCTGGTGTTGCTTCTACGAGCTGCCTTACGGAGCACTCTGGCTCACCCATTTCTGCAAGTGGTGGGTGGGTGCTTGGATAATCGCTGCCTGGTGCGCGGTGTCCAAGTATGAGGGTCAGGTCATCGTCGGAGATATCTCTGAGTTTCTCCACTTTCCCTGACATGTGCTTCCTTCTGTTTTCTGCAACGGATGTTGCTCCTGGATAATACTGTGGTTTGTATACCATAATCATTCACTCCTAATTCTCTAATGATCTCATTGTGATCTTTACAGCTTTCACGAGTTCGTTCAGTTTTTCCCTTGAACATGATTCTCCTCGTGTTACTCCTGTCACAATTTCCATAACCCTTCCTTTTGTCAGAATATCACTGTCTTTAGGTTTCACAAGCCTTGTCTTCACCCCTGCCACTGCGAAGTCCTCGAAATCCACGAGTGCCTGGCAGACAACTACCGCAGGAATGCTTGCTTCTTCCAATATTGCCTTTACTTTCCGCACCACATGGTCCCGTATATTACCCGTGTGGATCACGGCTACCTTGTGCCTGTTGATCTGTGCGATCTCCTCCGGGCTTATCCCGAAAGAACCGGAACCTACATTTGTGTCCGGAACCCCTGAACCTGTGTTCAGGACCATTACACTGACCTGTATCTCTTCACGGCGCATGCCATATGTGAGTTCACATACGGGTTTTGTGATATGCCTTCTCCCGGGGCTCATTGCAATTGCAATTACATCAGCACGTCCTGTCTCAGAGATGGTTCCGCGCTGAGCGAGCCCTCCTCCTCTTCCCAGGCCCATGCCATGCCTGCAATCAACAACCTGTGTCTCCCGGTCAAACATTCTATCACTCTTCTTCTTTTCTGTTAAGGATACATACAGGCTTATTACTCAGCTTGCCCTTTGAATCGGCCATTCCAAGCAACATAGGATCCGCACCTGATCCGCGTTTTGCGTAATCGGTAACGGTCTGCACGGTTGGTATAAAAAGTCCTTCCCTGAACTCATACGGGAACGGGAGCAAACTGTCGCATATCTCCCTTATGTTTTCCTTTACATCAGCGCCTGTGACTTCAAGACGAATGCCACCTACGCTGACTTCAAGGTTCACTTCCTGGCCGGCAACTGTGATCACCCTGTTTGCCGGGTGATTTACGGCTTCGCCTGTCGCAGGACCATAAGGTACTGTTTGCGGGATCCGGGGTCCGTGAACGAAGAACCTGACAATACCATCCAACCCGACAATCTCATTGAGCAGAGCTTCGGCCGTATCTGGATTTAACAGCCTGCTTGGATATATTTCAAGTTGCAGGTAATCTTTATTTGGAAAAGCATCGGACATATTTGTTTAACCTTTGATATTACTGACTGGGGTTTGTGTCTTAGAGAGCTCCTGCCACTGCCTTGATAGGCTCCTTGAACTCTGGCATTGATCCAAACACGCTACCCACAAGTGCTGATGTCTTCTCGACTGAGAACATCTGTGTGCCTGCATCAAGTGCAACTGCTGCACAAACACATGGAATTGCGAAACCTCTGGAGTGCCTGGTCACAACGTGGTTACCGTTGAAGATACCCGGTCCGCCGCCACCATAGATGGAGTGACTGAAGAAGGAGAAACCTACTGCGGTACCCTGTGATCTACCCATGTCACAGCCTGGAAGGCCTGTTTCCTTCTCGAGAATGTCGTTGAAGTACAGGAGAGTTGATGAAACGTTCTGTGCTGCTCTGCCTGCACCACAGTTTACCATGGTAGCT
>Ga0209347_1001127_pt1 | contig 48973 bp, 49 predicted proteins | sample AutmiccommuBRH23_FD_187382 | JGI IMG/M metagenome (GOLD analysis project Ga0209347, IMG submission 187382) | Deep subsurface microbial communities from Mt. Terri, Switzerland - Autotrophic microbial communities BRH/23 (SPAdes) (version 2) | ecosystem: Environmental > Aquatic > Deep subsurface >... | reverse complement strand
CCGCAGAAGAACACTCGCTGGGCAGGAACAATATTGAAATCGTTGGGCAAATGCTGGCAGGCGGGGTCAGGGTGATTCAGTACCGGGAGAAAGATAAAAAAGCGCGTGAAAAGTACCGGGAATGTCTGAAGATCAGGGAAATGACCCGGGCGGCGGGGGCCGTTTTTATCGTCAACGACGATGTGGCTATCGCCATCCTGGCCGGCGCCGACGGAGTGCATGTCGGCCAGGACGATTTGCCGCCGGCGGAGGTACGGCGGCTGGTGGGTGATGAAATGGTTATTGGCCTTTCCACCCATTCTCCGGAACAGGCACGGGCCGCCCTGGCAGAAGGTGTCGACTACATCGGCGCCGGGCCGGTCTTCGCCACCCGGACCAAAAAAGACGTCTGCGACCCGGTCGGCCTGGAATACCTGGAATATGTGGTGCGGGAGGTCAAGATTCCATTTGTGGCCATCGGGGGAATAAAAGAACATAACATCGGCGCGGTGGCCCGCCGCGGCGCCCGCTGCATCGCCCTGGTCACGGAAATTGTAGGCGCCCCGGATATACCGGCGAAAGTGCGGGCACTAAGGCTGGCCGCCGGCTGGAGGTAAAGGGCCGGTTAAAGAACCGGGGAAAACATGAACATTAGGGAGGGGCGACCTTGGACTATACGACTCAAATGGATGCGGCCCGCAAAGGGATCATAACGAAGGAGATGAATACCGTCGCCCGCAAAGAAGGGGTTGCGGCGGAATCCCTGCGGGAATTGATCGCCGGGGGGAAAGTGGTCATTCCGGCCAATAAAAACCACGCCGCTCTGGATCCCTGCGGCATCGGACAGGGCCTGACGACCAAGATCAACGTCAACCTTGGCGTTTCCAAGGACTGCTGCAGCGTGGAGGATGAGTTGGCGAAGGCCCGCCGGGCCGTCGACCTGAAGGCCGACGCGATCATGGACCTGAGCTGCTACGGCAAGACGGAGGAGTTCAGGCGCAGGCTGGTCGAGATCTCCCCGGCCGCCATCGGGACGGTGCCGGTCTACGATGCGGTGGGATTTTACGATAAAGAACTGAAAGAAATCACCCCCGCAGAGTTTCTCGGGGTAGCGGAAAAGCATGCCCGGGACGGGGTGGATTTTATGACCATCCACGCCGGCATCAACCGGGAAACCGCGGCCCGGTTCAAGAAAAACCCGCGCTTGACCAACATCGTCTCGCGGGGCGGAGCGCTCCTTTTCGCCTGGATGGAACTGAACGGCCGGGAGAACCCTTTTTACGAGTATTTCGATGACCTGCTAGAAATCTGCCGGCGCTACGACGTGACCATCAGCCTGGGCGACGCCTGCCGGCCCGGCAGCATAAAAGACGCCACCGACGCCTCACAGATCCAGGAACTGATCATCCTGGGCGAGCTGACCAAAAAGGCCTGGGAGAAAGACGTGCAGGTGATGATCGAGGGGCCCGGCCACATGGCCCTGAACGAAATCGTGCCCAACATGCTCCTGGAAAAAAAGCTATGCCACGGCGCGCCCTTTTACGTTCTCGGCCCGCTGGTGACCGATGTCGCGCCCGGCTACGATCACATTACCAGCGCTATCGGGGGCGCCATCGCAGCCGCCAACGGCGCCGACTTTCTCTGTTACGTAACTCCGGCTGAGCACCTGCGCCTCCCCACCCTGGACGACATGAAGGAAGGCATCATCGCCTCCCGCATTGCCGCCCACGCCGCCGACATCGCCAGGGGCATCCCCGGCGCGCAGCGGTGGGACGATGCCATGAGCGAGGCCAGGCGCAGCCTGGACTGGGAAAAGATGTTCGAGCTGGCCATCGACCCGGAAAAGGCCAGGCGCTACCGCGCCGAATCCCGGCCGGAAAACGAGGACACCTGCACCATGTGCGGCAAAATGTGCGCCGTCCGGAACATGAACAAGGTGCTCGGCGGCTCGGATCCCATGTAGGGGGCAGTATAAAATAGCCGGTCGGAGGGTATAAGAGAAAGGTATTAATATGGGGGGGGACGGCGGTGCTGAAAGCAGGGAGAAAGGTGGCCATTTTGGGCGCCGGCGCGGTGGGGGCCTCCGTGGCCTATGCCCTTTCCGTGACCGGCGTGGCCGCCGAACTGGTGCTGGTGGACGTGAACCGGGAGCGCGCGGCAGGAGAGGCGATGGACCTGTCCCACGCCGCCGCCTTCATCAAGCCCGTGGAGATTTACGCCGGCGATTATGCCGACTGCCGGGACGCCGCCATCGTGGTTTTTGCCGCCGGGGCAAACCAGAAGCCGGGTGAGAACCGGCTTGATTTGCTGAAGAAAAATTACGCCATTTTGCAAGAAACTATTCCCCGGCTGATGCCTTTATGGGAAGGCGCAATTCTGCTCATGGTGACAAATCCGGTGGATGTGCTCACCTGCGCCGCCCTGAAGATAAGCGGACTCTCGCCGCAGCGCGCCTTCGGCACGGGCACCGCTCTGGACAGCTCCCGCTTCAGGCACTCCCTGAGCAGGCACCTGGGTATTGCCTCCCGCAACATCCACGCCAATGTCGTCGGCGAACACGGTGACAGCGAGGTGCTGCTGTGGAGCCATGTTTACGTGGCCGGTACCGGCATCGATGATTACTGCCGGCTGGCCGGCCTGCCCCCGGTTGACCGGCTGGCGGTGGACCGGTCTGTCCGGAATGCCGCCTACGAGATCATCGCCCGCAAGGGCGCCACGAACTACGCCATAAGCCTGGCCGTGAAACAGATCTGCGAGGGGATCCTGCGCGACGAGGACGCCATCATGACGGTCTCTGGCCTGATCGAAGGCTCGTATGGAATCGACGGCTGCTGTCTGAGCCTCCCCTGCGTGATCAACGCCGGGGGGAAGGGGCGGCCGCTGGAGCTTCTGCTGTCGCCGGAGGAAGAAGAGGCGGTTTTACACTCGGCGGCGGTATTGAAAAACGCCATCGCCTCTCTGGGTGTTTGAAATGGCGGCGCCTGAAAATAAGTGTAATGCCGCTGCCGGCGTCAGGCGGGAGCAAAGCCCCATCGTTTTTCCGGAATTTAGCCCTTGCAATTCCGGATTATTTCGTTATAATTAAAAGGTAGCTCTTTTTGAGACATTTTTTCATGCGCCCGTAGCTCAGGGGATAGAGCGCCGGCCTCCGGAGCCGGAAGCGCAGGTTCGATTCCTGCCGGGCGCACCATCTTAAACTCGCAAAGCCTTGAAAATCAAGGGGTAGCGAGTTTAAGTATTTTTTGAAAGGCAGTATTTATCGGGCTTTCGCCAGGTGCGAGGAGTCCATCTAGCCCCTCACGCGCGCCCGTTATTCTAAACTAAATTCCCAACTGCACCAGAGGTCATTCGTGTGTGTGTCCGGCGGGCAAATCAGGCATTTCATTTTAAATTTGGGGTTTATCGCTTTTGCAAATTCCTCAAAATAGGCTATACCGACGGGCTTGCAATTAAACTCCCCCATGTTGTTCCTGATTCGTGCTCTTTGCGGGCGGCAATCGGTGACGTTGAAAATAACTTTATTCTCAGTCAACTCGGCAACTTTAAACTCGAACCCCAGGGCGCAAACCCATGCCTGGCAGTTCAGGGCTTTGGTCAGGGCTTCCGTATCATCGCCGGTGATGCCAAGCGTTTTTTTAATTCTTCTTGCTCCAATGGGGCCATACCGGCGCCAGGCTTCCGTATCTATTCTGATTGCTTCCTCAAGCCCGTACTTTTCTTCCACGCCGATAAACCATAAACCGTCAATGGTCATCAAATCACTGGCAAACATACGGATGATCTCGATTAATTTCTCCTTCGGCAGATCTTCCAAGTTTTCTAACATTGTTTACAGCTCCCCCCAAAAAATATTTTTAATATTAATTCAACATTTCAAGTGGCAATTCCTTTCTCTTTTATTTTTCTTTTCCGAGTGTTGTAAAGGCTCAGAAAATGAACTTACGCTGTAGTACTATAGAGTTATAAGAGTTATAATAGAGACAGGTATTTACTACCCGAGGAGAAAAAGAATGCGATGACGTTAATTCTAGCCGTGGAAACTTCCTGCGACGAAACGGCGGCCGCCGTTGTGGCCGGCGGCGTGGAAATACGCTCCAACATCATCTCTTCCCAGGTCGACGTGCACAGGCAATTCGGCGGAGTGGTGCCGGAGGTGGCCTCCCGCAAGCACCTGGAAGTGATCAACCACGTGATTGACCAGGCGCTTGCCGGCGCGGGCGTGAGGTACGGCGATCTTTCAGCGATCGCGGTCACTTACGGCCCCGGGCTGGCCGGCGCGCTCCTGGTCGGGGTCTCCACAGCCAAGGCCATGGCTTTCGGCCTCGATCTGCCCTTGATCGGCATTAATCATCTGGAGGGTCACATTTACGCCAACTTCCTGGTGGAGCCGGACCTGGATCTTCCGGCCCTGTGCCTGGTGGTTTCAGGCGGCCACACCGACCTGGTTCTGATCGAAGGGCACGGCCGTTACCGGGTGGTGGGAAGGACCCGTGATGATGCGGCCGGAGAGGCTTTTGACAAGGTGGCGCGCACCATGGGCCTGGGCTACCCCGGCGGCCCGCTGATCGACCAGCTGGCGCGGGAGGGGGACGGGGGCTCGATTTCTCTGCCGCGGGCCTACCTGGAGGAAGGCAGTTACGATTTCAGTTTCAGCGGCCTGAAGTCGGCGGTGATCAACCTCCTGCACCGGGCCGGACAGCGGGGGGAGACGGTGAAGCCGGCGGACCTCGCCGCCGGCTTCCAGCGGGCGGTGGTCGATGTCCTGGTGGACAAGACGGCGGCCGCCGCCGGAGAGCTGAACGTAAAAACGGTGCTGCTGGCGGGCGGTGTGGCCGCCAACGCCTGTTTGCGCAAAAGCCTCGCCGGGCGGGCCGCCGCAAGCGGGCTGACCCTGGTGGCGCCGCCGCCGGTGTTGTGCACCGACAACGCCGCCATGATCGCCTGTGCCGCCCATTACCATTTTCTGCGGGGGGAGCGGGCTCCGCTCAGCTTGAATGCCGTACCGGACCTCAAACTGGGTGAAGAGCGGTATGAAGGCAACTTTAAGGGGCGGGTTATGGGAAACGGGAAAAGTAATCCACAACCGAATGGATAAACGGCTGTGGCTAAAATGGCAGGATAGGGAGCCATACTGAGTAACTTAGAGTGATAATTAGATTTTGAGCCGCAAATAAAGTTTATGCCTTGTTTTAGCTTATTCTTACATATATCAGCTTTTTTTATGACAAAACCCACGTTCTGTGTATTTTTGCTCCTGTGGATAATGTGGACAACTCTGTTGGTAACTTGTAAATCAAGGTTTTTGCCCTGTGGGTGAAAAAACCGGTGTTGGAATCAGGGGCCGCATCTGCCGGCAACATACCGCCCCCGGCTTCTTTTTGCAGGAAATACAGCTGTTCTCGTTGAAATGTAAGCATTTATAAGCTTACACCATGTGATGAGGAGAGATAATTTTATGTACTGGGACAAAGAAATAGAGACCATGCCCAGGGAAAAGCTGCAAGAACTGCAGTTGGAGCGGCTGCGGGCGACGGTGGACCGGGTTTACCGGTCGGTGCCCTTCTACCGGAAGGCCCTGCAAAAAAAAGGTTTCCACGCGGGAGACATTAAATCCCTGGACGATTTAAAGAATCTGCCCTGCACCGTAAAGCAGGACCTGCGCGACAACTATCCGTTCGGCTTGTTCACGGTTCCGCTGCAGGATGTCGTGCGCCTGCACGCTTCCTCCGGCACCACCGGCAAGCCTTCGGTGGTGGGATACACCAAAAACGACATTGAAAACTGGGCCGGCCTGGTGGCGCGCTGCCTGGTCATGGCGGGCGGCACCAGGGGCGACGTGGTGCAGAACGCCTATGGCTACGGCCTCTTTACCGGCGGGCTGGGCCTCCACTACGGCGCCGAGCGCATGGGCGCCGCCGTGGTGCCCGTCTCCGGCGGCAACACGGACCGCCAGCTCATGCTGATGCAGGACTTCGGCACCACCATTCTCACCTGCACGCCTTCTTACGCACTTTACCTGGCTGAAGAGGGAGAGGCGGCGGGCCTCGACTTCAAGAAGATGAGCCTGCGCACGGGTGTTTTCGGGGCGGAGCCCTGGTCGGAGAACATGCGCCGGCAGCTGGAAGAAAAACTGGACATCACCGCCCTGGACATTTACGGGCTGAGCGAAGTGATGGGGCCGGGCGTGGCCATGGAGTGCCCGGCCAAAAAGGGCGCCCACATTTTTGAAGACCACTTCATCCCGGAAATCATCGACCCGGAGACCGGCGAGCCGCTGCCCTACGGGGAAAAGGGGGAGCTTGTCTTCACCACTATCGCCAAGGAGGCGATCCCGGTCATCCGCTATCGCACCCGCGACATCTCCGTCCTGCACGCGGAGGAATGCGACTGCGGCCGGATCCACGTGCGTATGGAGCGGGTCACCGGCCGCACCGACGACATGCTGATCATCCGGGGCGTCAATGTCTTTCCGTCCCAGGTGGAGAGCGTGCTGCTGGAGTTCGGGGAGACGGAGCCCCATTATCTCCTCGTGGTGGACCGCAAATCGGAGCTGGACGACCTGGAAGTCTGGGTCGAACTTTCCGACCGGATGTTCTCGGACCAGGTGCGCCGCCTGGAGGATCTGGAAACCAAGCTGCGCCAGAAGCTTTTGAGTGTCCTGAACGTCAGCGCCCGGATCAAGTTTGTTGAGCCCAGGACCATTCCCAGGAGTGAGGGCAAGGCCAAGCGGGTATACGACAAGCGAGAACTATTTAAATAGCCTTGAAAACGACTGAGCGAGGAGGGATTAACGGTGAAGGTAAGACAGATTTCTGTTTTTTTGGAAAACAAGTCCGGCCGCCTGGCCCAGGTGACCCAGATCCTCGGAGAAAACGGGATTAACATCCGCGCGCTCTCCATTGCCGATACCACGGACTTCGGTATTCTGCGGCTGATCGTGAACGACCCGGAAAAAGCGTACCGCGCTTTGAAAGAGGGCGGCTTTACCGTGAGCACGACCGAGGTCATTGCGGTCGAAGTGGACGACAGGCCGGGCGGGCTGGCTGCGGCGCTGCAAGCCCTGGATCAGGCGGGCATCAATATTGAGTACCTTTACGCTTTCGTCCAGAAGGCTTCCAGTGCCGCACTGGTGGTCTTCCGGGTGGAGCAGCTGGACGAGGCCGTTGAGGCTCTTCGGGCCGCCGGAATCCGGATCATCGGCGAAAGTGAGGTTACCCTGCTTTAGCCTGGCGGTTTTCTCTGGAAGCATCAATTTCTTGCAAGTATATAACACGAAACCGCACCGGTGTCTAGTAAAGTTTTCTTCTCGGGGGAAACTTTCTTTTTTACGTTCTATCCATCAACTAAAATTTCAAAGAGGAAAAGGAAACAATAGTTTTTTTGCGAATTTTTTTAAAAAGCGGGACTGCGAAAGAGTCAGAATTTCAGCGGGAGGATTTTGCATGTCAAAAGGCGAATTAAGAAAAGATGTTCTGCGGGCAAGAGTCGCTCTTGCTCATGCTGAAGTGGCCGCAAAGAGCGGTTTGATCATGGAAAGGCTGTTCGAATTGAAAGAGTACGGGCGGTCCTCCACCATGATGGTCTACGTTGATTTTCGCAACGAGGCGCAGACCGGTGAGATTGTCCGGCGGGCCATGGCTGCCGGGAAGCGGGTGGCTGTTCCGGTCACCGATATTGCCGGCAAAAAGCTGACCCCTTCCCTCTTGCTGGACTACCCCGGCGACCTGACACCCGGCGCCTGGGGCATCCTGGAGCCAAAACAAGAGTGTTTAAGGCCTCTTGCGCCCGGGGAGCTGGACCTGGTAGTTGTGCCCGGCGTGGCTTTTGACGCTGCCGGGAACCGGTTGGGCTACGGGGGAGGGTTTTACGACCGCTTCTTACCGCGGACCAGGCCGGATACCGTTTTCATCGCCCTGGCTTTTGAACTCCAGGTGCGGCCCGTCGTTTTCCCCGGCTGCCACGATGTTCCAATGCACGTGCTGGTGACGGAGGACCGCTTGATCCGGACGGGCGCCCGGCACCCGGCTGCAAAGGGCGGGAAATAAAACTGTGGAATCCGCTTTCTTGTGCCTGCCGCAAGAAAGAAGATTAAAAAAAGAGACAGCTAGAAAGAGAAACTGAGAGGAGGGACTGAACATTGACTTGTAAGTGTGGAGAACATGCTGAATTGACAACCGAACAAGCGCTGGACAAACTTTTTGAGCTGTACCGGTACCAGAAAGGGGCGCTCATTCCCGTGCTCCAGGAGGCGCAAAACATTTACGGCTACCTGCCGAAGGAAGTGCTGCAGCGCATCGCCAAAGAACTGCGCCTGCCTTTCAGCAAGATCTTCGGGGTGGCCACTTTTTACGCCCAGTTCCACTTGAAGCCCCGCGGGCGCAACATCATCCGCGTCTGTCTGGGCACCGCCTGCCACGTTCGCGGCGGGTCCAAAGTCTTTGGATCCATCCGGGAGCACCTGGGGGTGCCCGGCGGCGAAACCACCGGGGACCTGCGCTACACCCTGGAGACAGTGGCCTGTCTGGGCGCCTGCGGCCTCGCGCCCTGCATGATGGTTAACGACGACACCCACGGCCGGCTGACGCCGGACCGCGCGGCCGGGCTCTTGGCCCAGTACGAGTAGGAAGGAGGTATGCGGCTTAATGAAGAGCTTGATGGATAAATGTTGTGACAAGTGCCGGAATTCGTCGGCCAACCCCTGCAAGGACTATGTCCTCTGCCGGATGAAAGGCCCCATCTGCCATGAGGACGAAGCCTGCAAGGAATTGAGGAACCAGTTTCTGGCGGAAATGTTCCCCGGTGATCAATCCGGCAAAATGCAGGTGCTCCTGTGCGCCGGTACCGGCTGTGTCTCCTCCGGCTCCCGCAAGCTGGTCGATCTTTTAGAGAAGGAAATTGCCGCCCGCGGCCTGTCCGGGAAGGTCAGCGTGAAGATCACCGGCTGCCACGGCTTCTGCGAGCAGGGGCCCCTGGTCATCATCGAGCCCCAGAAGACCTTCTACACCCGGGTAGCCCTGGAAGACATCCCGGAAATCGTGGAGCAGCACCTGGTCGGCGGCGCGGTGGTGGAGCGCCTCCTGTACGTCGACCCGGCTACCGGCGAGAAGGCCCAGACCTACGAGACCGTCCCCTTCTACGCCAAGCAGCAGCGCCTGGTGCTGCACAACTGCGGCCACATCAACCCGGAAAATATCGCCGAGTACGTGGCGAAAGACGGCTACCTGGCGACAGCCAAAGCCCTTTTGGAAATGACGCCTGAGCAGATTATCGAGGATGTCAAAAAATCGGGCCTGCGCGGCCGCGGCGGGGCCGGCTTCCCCACCGGCTTGAAGTGGGGGTTCTGCCGGAACTCGGCCGGAGACAAGAAATACGTCGTTTGCAACGCCGACGAGGGGGACCCCGGCGCCTTCATGGACCGCAGCGTGCTGGAGGGTGATCCCCACTCCGTGCTGGAGGGCATGCTGATCGGCGGCTACGCCATCGGCGCCGACGAGGGCTACATCTACTGCCGGGCTGAGTATCCTCTGGCCATCCAGAGACTGAAAATAGCCATCGCCCAGGCCGAAGAGTGCGGCCTTTTGGGCGACAACATATTGAATTCCGGCTTTAACTTCCACCTGAAGATCAAGGCCGGCGCCGGCGCCTTCGTCTGCGGCGAGGAAACCGCCCTGATGACTTCCATTGAGGGCAACCGCGGCATGCCCAAGGTCCGCCCGCCCTTCCCGGCCCAGAGCGGCCTCTGGGGCAAGCCGACCAACATTAACAACGTGGAAACCTGGTCCAACGTGCCGCACATTATCCGCAAGGGCGGCGGCTGGTACGCCTCCATGGGCACCGAGAAGAGCAAAGGGACCAAGATTTTTGCCCTGACCGGCAAGGTCAACAACACCGGCCTGGTGGAAGTGGCCATGGGCGCCACCATGCGCGAGATTATTTTCGAGATCGGCGGCGGCATCCAGGACGGCAAGAAGTTCAAGGCCGTGCAGAGCGGCGGACCGTCCGGCGGCTGCCTGCCCGAAGATAAGCTGGACCTGCCCATCGACTACGATTCCCTCAACGCGGCCGGCGCGATCATGGGCTCCGGCGGCCTGGTGGTAATGGACGAGACCACCTGCATGGTGGACGTGTCCCGCTTCTTCTTAAACTTCACCCAGGCCGAGTCCTGCGGCAAGTGTGTGCCCTGCCGCGAAGGCACCAAGCGCATGCTGGAAATCCTCACCCGCATCTGCGAGGGCGAGGGTAAAATTGAAGACCTGGACACCCTGGACCGGCTCTCCCGGGTGGTGAAGAACTCGGCTCTGTGCGGGCTGGGGCAGACCTGCCCGAACCCGATCCTGTCCACCCTGCGTTATTTCCGGGACGAGTACGAGGCCCACATTCTCCACAAGCGCTGCCCGGCCGGCGCCTGCACGGCGCTCCTGGTCTACGTCATCGACAAGGAGAAGTGCACCGGCTGCACCGCCTGCGCCAAGGCCTGCCCGGCGGGCGCCATCACCGGTGAAAAGAAACAGCCCCACGAAATCGATCCGGAGAAGTGCATCAAGTGCGGCAGCTGCATTCAGAAATGCAAGTTCGGCGCCATTTCCAAGAAATAAAGAAGGAGGGGAGATCCATTGGCTAACGTAACCCTGACCATCAACGGGAAAGAAGTGACGGTACCGTCCGGCGCCTCGGTGCTGGACGCGGCGAAAAGCGCCGGCTTCTTCATTCCCACCCTCTGCCACGATCCCTCCAGCCCCGGCTATGGCGCCTGCCGCCTGTGCGTGGTGGAAATCAAGGGGGCGCGCAACCTGCCGGCATCATGTGTGACCGAGGCGACCCGGGGCATGGTGGTGGAGACCGAGTCCCCGGCCGTGGTGGAGGCGCGCCGGACCATCATCGAGCTCCTGCTGGCCAACCACCCGCAAGACTGCCTGACCTGCGACAAGAGCGGCGACTGCCGGTTGCAGGAATATGCCTACCTCTATGAGGTCCGGGAGTCTCCCTTCACGGGCGATCGGCACAATTACCCCGTGGAAACGGACAACCCGTATATTATCCGGGATATGAATAAATGCATCCTCTGCGGCCGCTGCGTGCGCACCTGCGACCAGGTGCCCGACCGCCGGGTGATTGACTTCGCCTACCGGGGCTTCGACACGAAAGTGGCTCCGGCCATGGACATCACCCTGGGCGAGTCCGACTGCGTCTACTGCGCCCGTTGCGTGGCCGTCTGCCCGGTGGGGGCGCTGACCTACAAGCACCTGGCTGGCAAGGCCCGCGCCTGGGAGCTGAAAAAGCGCCCGGTCACCTGCAGCTTCTGCGACTACGGCTGCGGGTTCGACCTCCTGGAAAAGAGCGGCAAGGTCATCGGCGTGGCGGCAAAAGAGCCGGGCGTGGGAAGGCCCCTGTGCCTGAAGGGGCGCCTGGGCATGGAACTGCGCTACGTGGATCAGCCACTGCTCACACCGACGCTCAGGAAGGATGGCCGGTTCGTGGAGGTGTCCTGGGCCGAGGCTCTGGGGCTGGACGGTGTGCTGGATAAGCTGAAGTAAAGTGAACTCGTTTAGCTTACGCTAAACAGCGTGGCTTCAGGTGGAGATTCTACTCCATCTGAAGAAAAACAGAAACCCCCACTTCTAGAAGTGGGGGTCCTGGAAATCAGATAAAATTAATGGTTATCGATCGGGAATTCCTTGGGCAAGCATGGCGGGAGTCGGGGCAAGCAAGAACCGTCCCCGCTTGCCTGTGCCTGTGATTGTTGTTGAAAGGAGGTTTTGCTTCTTGGCGGAAGTTACTTTAACCATAGATGGCCAACCGGTCACCGTTCCCAAAGGGAGCACGGTTCTGGAAGCCGCCCAGTCGGCCGGCATCTTTATCCCCACCTTTTGCCACGACCCCGAGCTGTCCAAGCCCGGCGCCTGTCGTATCTGTTTGGTGGAAATTCCCGGCATGCGCAACCTGCCCGCCTCGTGCGTGACCGAGGCGGCGGACGGCATGGTGGTGAACACGGCGTCGCCGGCCGTGATCGAGGCCCGCAAAATGATCCTGGAGCTGCTCCTGGAGAATCACCCCAACGACTGCCTCACCTGCGGCAAGAGCGGGGAATGTAAATTGCAAGAGTACGCCTACTATTACGGCGTGCGTTTCGGGACTTTCGGAGGGGAGCGCCACCATTATCCCATCGAGGACGACAACCCCTTCATCGTGCGGGACATGAACAAGTGCATCCTGTGCGGCAAGTGCATCCGGATGTGCGCCGAGGTTCAGGGGGATAACATCATCGACTTTGCCAACCGCGGCTTCGACACCAAGGTGGCCACGGCCATGGACGTCCCCTACAGCCAGTCCGAATGCGTCCTGTGCGGCAACTGCGTGTCGGTCTGCCCGACCGGGGCGCTCCAGGAGAAGGCCATGCTCGGCAAGGGCCGGCGCTGGGAGATTCAGAAAGTTACTACCACCTGCCCTTACTGCGGGGTGGGCTGCCAGTTTGACTTGAACGTCCTCGACGGAAAGGTGATCGGGGTCACCTCCACCGACGGAGAGGTGAACGGCAAGGCCCTGTGCGTGAAGGGCCGCTTCGGCTACGGCTTCATCAACCACCCGGACCGGTTGAAGACACCTCTGATCAAGAAGGACGGGCAGTTTGTCGAGTCCAATTGGGAAGAAGCCATCGCCCTGGTGGCGGAAAAACTGGGCGCCGCGAAGACGGCCCACGGCCCGGACGCCCTGGCGGTGCTCTCCTCGGCCCGCTGCACCAACGAAGAGAACTACTTGATGAATAAACTCACCCGGGCGGTGTTCGGCACCAACAATATCGACCACTGCGCCCGCCTCTGACACGCTCCTACGGTCTCCAGTCTGGGGGCTGCATTCGGAAGCGGAGCGATGACTAACTCGATTAAAGAAATTGCCGGAGCTGATTTCATTCTGGCAATCGGCACTAATACCACCGAGGCCCACCCGATCATCGGCAACCAGGTGAAGAAGGCCCTTCGTGAAGGCGCCACCCTGGCGGTGATCGACCCGCGCAAGACCCAGCTGGCGGAGATGGCTCAATACCACCTGCAGATCGCGCCCGGGACCGATATCGCTCTCTTAAACGGCCTGGTCAACGTGATCATTGAAGAGGGCCTCTTAAACCAGCAGTTTGTCGACGAGCGCACCGAGGGCTTTGCCGGGCTGAAAGAAGCCGTGTCCAGATATAACCCCGATTACGTGTCGGTTATTTCCGGCGTGCCGGCCGATACCATCCGGGCGGTGGCGCGGGGCTACGCTAAAGCCGTGAACTCGACCATTCTCTACACCATGGGGATCACCCAGCACATCTGCGGCTCCCACAACGTGCTGGCCATCGCCAACCTGGCCATGATCACCGGCCACATCGGCAAGGAATCCAGCGGGGTCAACCCCCTGCGCGGCCAGAACAACGTGCAGGGCGCCTGCGACATGGGGGCGCTGCCCAACGTCTTCAGCGGCTACCAGCAGGTGGCCGACGAGAACAACCGGAAGAAGATGGAAGCCGCCTGGGGCGTCAGCGGACTGCCGGCCAGGCCCGGCCTGACCGTGGGCGAAATGCTGGAGGCAACGGGCAAAGAGGTCCGCGCCATGTACATCATGGGCGAAAACCCGGTCCTGTCCGATCCCGACGCCAACCACGTGGTCCACGCTTTAGAAAAGCTCGACTTCCTGGTGGTGCAGGACATCTTCCTGACCGAAACGGCCGCCCTGGCCGACGTGGTCCTGCCGGCGGCGAGCTTCGCCGAGAAAGACGGTACCTTCTCCAACACCGAGCGCCGCGTCCAGCGGGTGCGCAAGGCCGTGGAGCCCCCCGGACAGGCCAGGGCGGACTGGGAGATCATATCAATGATTGCCGCTGCCATGGGTTGTCCGATGAGCTATCAGTCGGCCGGGGAGATCATGTGCGAGATTGCCGGCGTGACCCCTTCGTACTGCGGCATCTCTTTCGACCGCCTGGAAACCTGCAGCCTGCAGTGGCCCTGCCCGGCGCCGGACCACCCGGGCACCCGGTTCCTTCACGCGGGCAAATTCAGCCGCGGCCTGGGCAAGTTCCACCCGGTGGAGCACATTCCGCCCGACGAGCTGCCCGACGACGAGTACCCGATGGTTTTAAGCACCGGTCGCCGGCGCTACCATTACCACACCGGCACCATGACCCAGCGCACCGGCGCCCTGGAAGTGCACTACCCGACCGAATACCTGGAAGTCAGCTGCGCGGACGCCGAACGTCTCGGCCTCGCCGGCGGCGAAAAGGTCCGCGTGACCTCCCGCCGCGGCCAGGTGGAAGTGGCGGTCCAAATCAGCGACCGGGTCACCCCGGGTCTGGTCTTCACCTCGTTCCACTACCCGGCGGTGGCCATCAACAAGCTGACCAACCCGGCCCGCGACCCCATCGCCAAGATCCCGGAATACAAGGTCTGCGCGGTGAGAGTGGAGAAGATAGAAGCGGCAGTGATGGAAAAGGTAGTGTAAGTTAAAAGAATGAGAACCGGTTCCCAATAATGTGGGAATCGGTTCTCCGGAAACAAGGGGACGGTCCTATTGTTTTCATTCTGTTATCATGCTTTAAATATTACACTTGTAGAAATCCCAAATATCCGAGCAATCTGTCTATAGGTCGTTCCTTCAATGGTCTTGGCAGTACGTAAAACAGTGTTTCGTTCTTCCTTAGTCATATTATAAATGTTTTGAACGGGGTGCCCCTGCATTAAATGTAATATTTCCTCCCGCACTTCAGCATCCGTCTTCCTTTTCATCTCGTCGTGTTCAAGGCACTTATCGGAATTCGCTTCTTCCATGTATTGTCTGAACATCGACATGGCATTTCCCTTATCTTTTGAAAACATGCCTAATATCAATGCTGTTTCCGTTAGTCCCGATGGATAATGCCGCATATCGTAATATGCTCTACAGCTACTCCATTCCCAACTTTCCGGATTTTTTGCAAGACCAGCTTTGATTGGGTTTAGATGAATGTATCTAATAACAGTAAATAGATACGCTTCATCCTCAACTGCTTCACTTTTATACCGATCTTGAAATACATGGCCACTACGCTCATATTTCCAATTATACCACCGTGCATATCCCGTTCCAATACTTTTCATGGCTACCGAAATCCCTTCTGTTCCTTCCTTGATGAGTAGGTGCACATGGTTTCCCATCAGGCAATACCCATAAACTTCTATACCCCTGTTCTGCTTTACACGGCCAAGTGTTTCCAAATATCTTTTTGAATCTTCCTCATCAATAAAAATATCTTGTCGATTGATTCCCCTTGACATCACATGATAGATGCCACTCCAACTTTTTTCCCGAGCTTGACGTGACACAACAATTCCCCTTTGCGTTTTCCTTTATTATACTATGTCTCACCCAAAAACACTAGGACCGTCCCCCCGTTCTCCGGAACAGATTTTATTTTTTTTCATATTATGGAAAAAAATAAAATCTGTGGATTAGGGAGTGAGGCCAAAATGAGCGATGATATTTTATTAGCTTATGGAAAAGAGGCTGGTCGGGGAGCGGCGGCGAAAATGAACATAAGTCAGGGGGAATCGTGTGAAATTGGACCGATAACCGCACGGGAACGCCGTCAAAAGGCATTTCGGGTTCGTCTGGAAGCAGCGCTTTTTCAAAAGAACCTTCCTCTCACGGGCCATCCATGCAATGGTGATGAAGATTTTTTCTTGAGTAAAATTGGCAACTATTCCAAGGGGTTGCCGCATAATCATCTCGGCGAGGTTAACCTCAATGCCTATAAGGCTTTGATTAAGGCTTTAACGACCGGTAACCCGGATTATTTTGAAGCCATACCGCTGGGAGGCGTTGCCAGGCTCGCCAACCCCCAGGCAGCTTATGTGTTTGATCTGGCTGGGCCTGATTGTCATAATGCGGGAATCATTGTGCCCCCGGCTTTCAGCAGCGCCTGGATTGCGAGTGAGATGGCCGAACTTTACTGGCAGGCGCTGACCCGTGACGTTCCTTTCGCAGACTACGACACTGATCCGCTCACCCTCGCGGCTGCTTCTGAGCTGTCGGGATTTTCGGATTTCCGCGGGCCCAAAGACGGTGGAGCGGTCACTACTGGAACCTTGTTCCGCGGGAATACGCCCGGTGACCTGGCGGGGCCTTATATTTCCCAGTTCCTGTGGAAAGACATTCCCTTCGGGGCCACAACGATCGTCCAGCGATATCGCACCACAGTGGCCGGCGACGACCACATGACCTTATATGAGGAATGGTTGAACATCCAGAACGGGCTTGCTCCGGCAGCCCCGAATAAATTCGACCCCACGCCTCGCTATATCCGCAGCGGCCGCGATATGGGCGAATGGGTACACCGGGATTTCTCCTACCAGGGTTTTCTCACCGCTTGCTTGATTCTGACTGGTTTTGGCCAGGTGGCGCTGGCTCCGGCCAACCCCTATCTGTTTTCGGCGACCCAGGCCGGTTTTACCACCTTCGGCTCCCCGCATATTCTGGATTTGGTGGCCCGGGCGGCAAGGGCGGCACTGGAGGCCGCCTGGTTCCAGAAATTCTTGGTCCACCGCCGACTCCGGCCCGAGGAATTCGGCGGACGCGTCCACAACCGCTTGACGGGCGCCGCCAGCTACCCGATCGACCCGGAGCTGCTCAATGCAAAAGCGGTTTCCGATGTCTTCAGCAAGTTTGGCACCTACCTGCTGCCCATGGCCTATCCGGAAGGATGCCCCACCCACCCGGCCTATCCCGCCGGTCACGCCTGCATTGCCGGGGCAGGGGTTACTGTGCTGAAGGCGTTCTTTAAGGAATCGTTTGTCATCCCCAATCCTGTTGCAGCCAGTTCTGATGGCCTCTCGTTGCTTCCTTACTCAGGTATGCCTTTGACGGTAGGCGGGGAATTGAACAAACTTGCCGCCAATATCGCCCTTGGTCGCGATACCGCTGGTTTACACTGGCGCTCCGACGGGAGCGAGGGCCTAAAGCTTGGTGAAACAGTCGCCATCGGGATCCTGCAGGATTACAGGGAGACCTATAATGAGGATTTTAACGGCTTCTCCTTCACCAAGTTTGACGGGACCACCATCATAATCTAATGTAATGTTAACAACTTGCTGAAAATTTTATCTGCCGCGAAAAAAATAATTTGCAGTCACAGAACTGGAATTAAATGCATTGACGCGATGTGCGCCTGGTGATATAATAAAAAAAAATCAAAAAAGGGCAAGTGGTTCTACCTCCGACAGGTAGAACTGAAAAGGGAAGCCGGTTAAAATCCGGCGCGGTCCCGCCACTGTAAAAGGGAGTCCTTCCGCATTACGCCACAGGGAAAAGCGTCCCGGGAAGGTGTGGAGGTTACGATGACCTTGAGCCAGGAGACCTGCTTGCTCTGAGCTCGCCTGAGGTCCCACGCCGGATGGGAGGTTGTGAGCCGTGCTATTGGAAATTTTAGCCTGGTTTTAACCCTCTGCATTCAGCTGCAGGGGGTTTTGTATTAAAAGTGAATATTTGGATGGGCGCTTTGTCTCGAGAGACATAGCTTAAATGGATTTCGGTTATTACGGATGTTTTTAAACGGGGAATGAACTCAAAGCCACGATCACTTGAGTGCATAATGACCCGAAAGCCTTAAAGCCGGCCTGTTCCGACACACCGCTTTTTGCATTGGGGGAGGTGTTAGAACGAGGCTATTTTTGCCGCGTTCCCCGGCCTGAAAAAGCCGGGGGTTTTTTGCGGGCAAGGTCCATTTCAAGTAAAGATAATAAAGGAGATGATCTTTATGTACGGCAGGAGGTTCGGCATCTTTATCGCCATCTACCTGGTGTCTGTTTTCCTGGCGCTTCCCGATAACGCCTACGCCATGCACATTATGGAGGGATTTCTGCCTGTTCAGTGGTGCGTGTTTTGGTTCGCCCTGACCATACCGTTTTTAATTGTAGGGCTCTGGTCGATCCAGAAGACAATCAAGCACAACCCGTCCCTCAAGATGATGCTCGGGCTTGCCGGCGCCTTTGCCTTCGTCCTTTCGGCTTTAAAAATCCCGTCTGTGACGGGGAGCTGCTCCCATCCGACGGGCGTGGGCCTGGGGGCCGTTTTGTTCGGCCCCTGGGCGATGAGCGTCCTCGGGTGCATCGTCCTCATCTTCCAGGCCATCCTTCTGGCGCACGGGGGATTGAGCACCCTCGGGGCCAACACCTTCTCCATGGCCGTGGTGGGCCCCTTTGTGGCCTACGCTGTCTACAAGGCCTGCCAGAAGAGCGGCGCGCCGCTCGGGCTGTCCGTATTTCTGGCCGCGGCGCTGGGAGATCTCTTGACCTACGTGACCACGTCGCTGCAGCTGGCGTTGGCGTTTCCCGCTGAAACCGGGGGAGTTGTCGCTTCTTTTGTCAAGTTCATGGGCGTTTTCGCCTTTACCCAGGTCCCCCTGGCCGTCAGCGAAGGACTGCTGACGGTGGTTGTCTTCAACTTCCTGGCCGCCTACAACAAGCGCGAACTCCAGGAACTGTCGGTTCTTCCCGGGGAGGTGCGGGCATGAGCGCCACGGCAAAGAATCTTGCGTCAAAAAACTTGTTCCTGCTGGTCATTGTGGTGGCCCTGATCTTATTGCCCCTGATGACGCAGCGTGACGCCGAATTCGCGGGGGCCGACGGCCAGGCCGAGGAAGTGATCACGGAAATAAATCCAGGTTACGAACCCTGGTTCAACTCCATTTGGGAGCCGCCCAGCGGTGAGATAGAATCTTTATTCTTTTCCCTGCAGGCGGCCATCGGCAGCGGATTCGTCTGCTACTATCTGGGCTATTTAAGGGGCAGAAAAAAAGAACAGGAAGAATAGTTAAAGCATGTTCAGCATTGATCAATTCGCCTATTCAAACCGGCTGCGGTCATCCCATCCCGGTGAAAAGTTCGCCTTCGCCATCTTGACAATGGCGATCTGCCTTGTCTCTGCTTCCGCCGTCACCGCCCTGGCCATCATATTCTTGATGGCCGGGGCGGTGGTTCTGCGGGCGGGTGTACCGCTGCGTTTTTACCTCAAGCTCATGTCCCTGCCGCTTTCTTTTCTATTGGTCGGCGTTGCGACCATAGCCGTTTCCATCTCGACGCATCCCGGCGGCGCCGTCCACGGGATCACCATTGCGGGGCTGACCGTGGGCTTTACCGCCAGGGATTTGGGCGTCGCGGCGAACCAGTTCTGCAAGTCCCTGGGGGCAGTGTCCTGTCTTTACTTTTTATCCCTGACCACGCCGATGGTTGAAATTATCTCTGTCCTGAAAAAAATAAGGGTTCCGGCTCTCTTTATCGAGTTGATGGGCCTGATTTACCGCTTTATTTTCGTGACGATGGAAACCGCGGAAAAGATCTACACGGCGCAGTCTTCCCGCCGGGGGTACGCGTCGCTCAGGACGTCCTACTTCTCGTTGGGCCTGCTCGCCTCAAATCTTTTTATCAAGTCCTACCACCGCTCCCAGACGCTGTTCACGGCGCTCATGTCCAGGTGCTACACCGGGGATCTCAATGTCATCGAGCCGCGGTACGCTGTTTCAAAAGAGAATATCATCATTATTGTCGTCATCGACCTGACCCTGGCCGCGCTGGCGCTGTACACTGGAGGTGGCTTTATTGGCGGAATTCATCCTTGAGGCCAGGGACATCGAGTTTGACTATCCGGATGGGACGAGAGCTCTGAGCGGGTTGTCTCTAGGGATTGAAAAAGGGAAAAAGGTGGCCGTTTTGGGGCCGAACGGCGCGGGGAAATCCACCATGTTCCTCCATTTCAACGGCATCCTGCGGCCCAGGCGGGGCACGGTCCGTTTCGCGGGGAAGGACGTCCGCTACGGTCACGCGTCCCTGATGGACCTGCGCAAGAATGTGGGCATTGTCTTTCAGGACCCCGATACCCAACTTTTTTCGGCCAGCGTCTTGCAAGAGATTTCTTTCGGGCCGTTAAACTTGGGTTTGCCCAAAGAGCAGGTGGAGAAGCGTGTCCGTGAAGCCATGGCCGCCACGGAGATTACGGAACTTGAAAAAAAGCCGACCCATCTGCTCAGTTACGGGCAGAAAAAACGGGTCACCATCGCCGACATCCTGGCCATGGAGCCGTCGGTAATCATCTGCGACGAGCCCACCGCCTGGCTCGACCCGAAGCTTTCGCTCCAGGTGCTGGAGTTGTTCAACCGGATTAACGGGAGTGGAACGACGGTGATCATGTCCACCCACGATGTGGATATAGCCTATTCCTGGGCGGACTATATCTTTGTGATGAGCGCTGGAAAGGTCGTGGGAGAAGGGACACCGGTGAAGGTCTTTCAGGACGGAAACCTTTTAAGGCTGTCGGATTTAGAAAAACCATGGTTGATTGACGTATACGGCCAGCTCAGGAACAAGGGCTGGCTTACAAACGGCAGCCCGATCCCCAGGACGAAAAGCGAACTCTTTGCGTGCATCATGAAAAATAACGATGAAAGATAAAGCCCCGGGGCACCCCGGGGCTTTATCTTTGGAAAGCGGCAAATAAGCGTGCCCCTGCTTGGGGAACCCCGGATCCAGGATGACTCATGATGGAAAAAGGGGCAGGTGACATTTTAATGTTTATTGCTCCAGCCTTTTGGCACAGACCTGTTCCTTAAATTTTTTTTCAGTTCTATATAAACAGATGGCGGCAATTGAACCAATAATGGCAGGAATAATATAAACGTTTTCGTATTTTATTGACTCAACCCAGTAGCCAAACACCGGTGAACCAAGCCATCCCCCGATCCAACCAACAATAATTAAAGGTATCAGTCCGCGGCAAAAACATCCTTCAATACGAAATTCCTTTCCTGTAACAAAGAACACAATCAATGAAACAATGATGCTGATAATCAACAAAATTAGGAATGATATAAAGCTCATCCCAATCATTCCGTTTCACCTCCTTCCATTGAACATAAAACATATGAACATAAAACGCAGTTTCCCCGCCTGCCCCTAATAAAGTATTTGTAATATTGAAAATATTCTCAACCTTATTATCTCGTTAGATGTTCATTTTGTCAATAGCCTCCATGCCGCTATATAGTTGCCATGTTGAGTTTGGAAATTTATACATGACCATGAAGCAAGGCAGGTGCTGGATTGTACTGGGTGTTCACGCAAGGCTGAACACCACGGTTAACAGCATTTTAAACCGTTCTTTCGCCTCCAGCCCGTGGGGAACATTGGCCGGCATGACAATGGCCCCACCTTTTTTGACGTTGAATTTTTCGCCGCCGACGGTGATTTCCGCCTCGCCGTCGAGGATGTACACCATAGCATCCCCGGGCGCCGAGTGGGTGCTGATTTCCTCGCCTTTGTCGAAGGCAAACAGCGTTACGCTGACAGGTCTTCCCTGGGCCAGCGTTCTGCTCACGACCCGGCCGGATTGGTAGTCCACCAGCGATTCCAGCTCAACCACTTTGGCGAATTCAATGTTCTTGATCAAGTGCTGTTGTTCCATTTATAAAACCCCCCTTTTTTCTCGCTTTAGATCATTTCCATATTATTATAAGGGTTTTTTTGATTTTTAGGCAGGTTATTTTTATTAATTGTCGAAATAAATTTTGGATCTAAACAATATGTTTTTTTGGAGAAGGGGAGAACGGGAGAATGGCAGCACCACCAAAAGACGTTAACGTAACCATCGGCGACAAGACCTTCCTCGTCCCGGCCGGGACGAAGGTTAAGGATGCCGCCGCGGCCGCCGGAGTTGAAATTCCGAAGCTGAAAATCGACGCTTCCACCTGTAAAGGCTGTACCCTCTGCGTCAAAACCTGCGAAAGCGGCGCCATCACCGGCAACAAAAAAGAACCCCACGAGCTCGACCAGTCCAAGTGCATTCAGTGCGGCGAGTGTTTGGCCAAGTGTAAGACCGCTTCCATCGTTCCGGCTTAAAGAATTGGCCGGCTTTTGCAAAGTGACGTGACATGCAAATCCAGGCCCGGCCGGCAGGGGTCTGGATTATTATTTTTATGTTTAAGACATTTTGGCAAAAAAAGATATTTGACCGAAACGCTCCGTTATGAAACAATCAAATTAAAACGCTTGCCGATATGCCTGATTTACCGCCGTTATTCAATCGGTACGGTAAGGGAGTAGGGAATCATGGTGAAAGATGAACTGCGCCAATTGCTGGAGGATGTTAAAAACGACCGGGTGGAAGTCGCCGACGCGCTGGTCAAACTGAAAAACCTGCCGTACGAGGATTTGGGCTTTGCCGTCGTCGATCACCACCGGGCCCTGCGCAAAGGGTTTCCGGAAGTGATCTTCTGCCAGGGGAAAACCGGTGACCAGATCGCGCAGATTTTCCAGAAACTGTGCTGCGGGCAAAGAAGCATTCTGGGCACCCGGGCCGTTCCCGAAGCCTTTGCGGCCGTGCAGGAAATTTATCCGGATGCCGAGTACAATCCGCTGGCCAGGACCGTTGTCGTCCGGCGCGGTGAAGAGCCGCCCAAAAAAGGCAACATCCTGGTCATGAGCGCCGGTACCGCTGACATGCCCGTGGCCGAAGAGGCCGCCATCACGGCGGAAATCATGGGCAACGACGTCAGGCGGGCGTACGATGTCGGCGTGGCAGGAATTCACCGGCTCCTGGATAAACTGGAAGTCATTCGCTGGGCTCATGTCATCATTGTGGTCGCAGGCATGGAGGGAGCCCTGGCCAGCGTGGTGGGCGGCCTGGCCGACCAACCGATCATCGCGGTCCCAACCAGTGTGGGCTACGGGGCCAGCTTTAACGGGCTTTCCGCCCTGCTCTGCATGCTGAACAGCTGTGCTTCGGGCGTGAGTGTGGTAAACATCGACAATGGCTTTGGGGCCGGCGCCATGGCAAACGCCATAACCATGATGATTGAGAGGGCGAACGAGTGAGACTAGCCTATTTTGACTGTTTCTCCGGGATCAGCGGCGATATGTGCCTGGGCGCGCTCGTCAGCGCCGGGGTTGATTTTGAGGCCCTGAGGGACGAGCTTTTAAAGCTGCCCGTAGAGGGTTACGACATCCGGCAGGAAATGGTAAAGCGGAACGGCATTTCCGCCGTCAACATCTACGTGGACCTGCTGGAAACGAACCAGCCCGAACGGCGCCTGGCCGGCATTGAGCAAATTATCGACGGCAGTTCGCTGCCGGAAGACGTCAAATTAAAAAGTAAAGAGGTTTTTCATCGCCTGGCCCGCGCCGAGGCGGCTGTACACGACACCACGCCCGACCACATCCATTTTCACGAGGTCGGCGCCGTTGACGCCATCGTCGACGTCGTCGGGACCGTTCTCGGTTTGAGGCTCCTGGAAGTCGAAAAGGTATATGCTTCACCGCTGCCGATGGGAAAAGGCTTCATTCAGTGCATGCACGGCATCATTCCCTCGCCTGCTCCAGCTACCCTGGAGCTTCTTACTAACGTTCCAATTTACGGAGCCGGGATCGAGTGCGAAATGGTCACCCCCACGGGCGCGGCGCTGATTTCTACGCTGGCGGATGAATTCACCGGTTTTCCGGCCATGACAATAAGCAAGGTCGGTTATGGCTCCGGTAAAAAGGAAATGGGACATCCCAACCTGCTCAGACTTGTACTGGGTGAGCCATATGAGTCAAGAATATCCGGGCCTTTTCCTTGCCTCACCTTGCACGAACACGGGCAAGAGAACTACAGCCACCATCATGAGCACGGGCACTGCCACGACCACGCGGGCCACGGCGAAGAAGACGCGCATTTGTATGAGCGCGACCATGACCATAAGCACAAACATAGTCACGATAACCACGAGCACAATAACGGACAAGGGCACGATATTTAAACCAGGTGGGAGTTTAAAATGGACGAGCTCAAAGGAAAATACGAGCGGCTGAAAAAAATATTGAAAAGTTATGGTAGCGTTCTCGTGGCTTTTTCGGGCGGAGTGGACAGCACCCTGCTGCTTAAAGTCGCGCGAGACGTACTGGGCGGTAATGTGCTGGCCGTGACTGCTTCTTCTGAAATCAATCCCCCCGGCGAGGCGGAAGAGGCCGAAAGTTTGGCCCGCTTGATCGGGGCCGCCTGCGTCGTTATGGAAACTGCCGGGTTAAAAAGCCCGGCCTTTGCCGGAAATCCTCCCGACCGGTGCTATCACTGCAAAAAAGAAATTTACTCCGGGCTTTTGGAACTGGCGCGCCAGATGGATTTGAATCGCATTGTCGACGGTGTCAACGCGGACGACGCGGATGATTACCGCCCCGGAATAAGGGCGGGTATGGAACTGGGGGTGTGTTCTCCTTTAAAGGAAGCGGGCCTTACCAAAAAAGACATTCACGATCTTTCCGCCGAACTTGGCCTGCCGACTGCCGGCAAACCAGCCAACCCCTGTCTTGCATCGAGATTTCCATATGGTACCGAGATTACCGCCGAGGGCTTAAAACGAGTTGCGGAGGCGGAGGAATTTCTGCGAAGCGCCGGCATGCCGCAGTTAAGAGTAAGGCACCACGGCAACCTGGCGCGGATCGAGGTGCCCGGCGAGTACTTGAAATTTATTGTTAAGCGGGCGGGGGAGGTTAATGCCAGACTTAAGGAGATAGGCTATACATACGTTTCTCTGGACCTGCAGGGCTACCGCACAGGCGCTATGAATGAAACGCTGGACGGGGTGTAAAAGCTTAAAACCAGGTCAGCCTTCAAAAGGCAGAATATTGCGCCCCGTCAGGTAGGGGCAAGTGGGGACGGTTCTTGCTTGCTAGTCGGCCCTGGCGGCCTTTGTCAAACTACCCCCCTTCTCTCCCGTCTGTGCGCTATTCCTTTAAGAGGCCTGCCTTGCCCAAAATCAGGCGGCCATGTTAAAATAGGTGTGAGCAACGTCAGGAGGTGGATACTGATGAGCATGACGGCAAGCAAAATTGAGATTCCGCAAAAAGAGGTTTATACCTATGCAGATTACGCCCTGCTTCCAGAAGGCGCTCCATATCAGCTGATTGGGGGGAAACTTATCATGACGCCGGCGCCGACTACCTACCACCAGGGGATTTCCATGCGTTTAGAAGTAAAACTGGCCACTTTTGTCATCGAAAAAGACTTGGGCATGGTTTATGATGCCCCTGTCGACGTTTACCTGGAAGAGACAGAAAACTACCAGCCGGATATAATTTACATTTCTCAAGACAGGCTGCACATTATTGAGCCGGCCATGGTAAAAGGGGCTCCCGATCTGATCATCGAGATTCTCTCTCCTTCCACGGCCTACTACGACCTGAGGGAAAAATTCAAGGTTTACGCCCGGCATGGGGTTAAAGAATACTGGATTGTCGACCCGCATGAGCAAAGCATCGAAGTTTACCGGGGAGAAGAGGGTAAATTCAAGCAAATCCAGCGGGTAGAAAAAGAAGGGAAAGTGCAATCCGTGGTTCTCCGGGGCTTTGAGGTGGAGATAAAGGATATTTTTGTCAAGCTGCCTGTTTAAAGCAATTTGTTGGCTTCCCCAGGATTATTTTGGATTGTTTCCGTCCTAATAAGGTGGGAGGGTGTATTTTTGCAGGTCGAGGTAAGGGTTTTTGCTGGTCTGGAAAGCTGCATACCGGGTTCCCGTTTCGGGCAACCCATTCCGGTCGAGGTGCCGGAGGGCGCAAACGGGTACGCACTCTTGGAAAAGCTGAAGATACCGAGGGGAAAGGCATTTTCTTTCCTGATCAACGGCTTGCACAAGGATTTCGACGCGCTTCTGGCTGAAGGGGACCGGGTCTCCATCTTCCCCCCGCTTGGCGGAGGTTGAGCGGCCATGAAGGGCGGGAAAGATTCCCGCGGAAAGGCCGGGCCGGACGGTGTGGCGAGAGTAGAATACCATTCCGGGCCCGGGGAGGGTGAAAGTGATGCTTCCGCTTGATCAACAATACATTTGAAAAAAATTTCAGGGGCCGGTAAGGCTCTAAAAATCAACCGGCGTTATAGTCAGAGGAGCATAACGTTAAGTCATTTGCACAGGTGGGGGACCGCACACAAACGTATTTGCAGAAGAAGGTGAACAGGATGCAGGATACCTACCGGCGGGAAATCAGCTACCTGCGTGTTTCGGTTACCGATCGCTGCAACCTGCGCTGCCTTTACTGCATGCCCGGGGACGGGGTGGACACGGCGCCGCACGACGAAATCTTAAGCTACGAAGAAATTGCGGCGGTGGTCAGAGCGGCTGCCTCACTGGGCGTAAGGAAGGTGCGCCTGACCGGGGGAGAGCCGCTGGTGCGGCGGGGCCTTAAAGACCTGGTCGGTTTGATAGCCTCGGTGCCGGGCATCGACGACGTGGCGCTGACCACCAACGGCCTCCTGCTGCTACCCGCCCTGGCCGGGCTCAAAGAGGCCGGCTTAAAGCGGGTCAATATCAGCCTGGACACCCTGCGGGCGGACCGCTACCGGGAAATTACCAGGGGCGGGGACCTCGCCGTCGTCTGGGCCGGCGTCCAGGCGGCCATGGATGCCGGGCTGGACCCGGTCAAATTGAATACTGTGGTCATACGCGGTTTAAATGACGATGAGGTGGCGGCGCTGGCCGGGCTCACCCTGAACCTGCCGCTCCATATCCGTTTTATTGAGCTGATGCCCATTGGGTCTACCGGCGAATGGGTAGCGGGCAAATTTGTTCCGGCGGGGGAAGTGGCCGGCGCGATTGCCGCCCGCCTTGGCCCCCTGGAGGTGGCCAAGGAGCCCGCCGGAGGCGGTCCCGCCCGCTATTACCGGCTCAATGGGGCGGCCGGGACCATCGGCTTTATCACCTCCATGAGCGATCACTTTTGTGAGTGGTGCAACCGGCTGCGGCTTACTTCCAGCGGCGGTTTGCGCCTCTGCCTGTACGACCGGCGGGAGGTTGATTTAAGGAGCCTGCTCCGCGCAGGCGCCGGTATTCCGGAGATTGCCCGGCGAATCGAAGAAGCCGTCCTTTTGAAGCCGGGCCGCCACCATTTTAGCGAGGGCTGGCAGGACAAGCGAAGAGTGATGTCGCAGATTGGCGGCTGAAGGCGCTGTCTGAAATTTTTTTCTATAGAAGAAGGGGTCGACATGGGAATAATAAAAGCAGTGTGCACCAGTCCGAAAAAGGGGATGCGCAAGAAAGACGTGGGCAGGGGTGAACTGGTCGTGGAGCACGGCCTGCAGGGTGATGCCCACGCCGGCTCGTGGCACCGGCAGGTCAGCTTGCTGGCGATGGAAAGCATTGCCAAGATGCAGGCCATGGGACTGACGGTCGGCCCCGGCGACTTTGCCGAAAACCTGACCACGGTGGGCATCGACCTGGTTTCCCTGCCGATCGGCACGCGACTGAGAGTTGGCCCGGAAGCCGTGGGCGAGGTGACCCAGATCGGCAAGGAATGCCACACCCGCTGTGCCATTTACCAGCAGGCGGGGGACTGCGTGATGCCGCGCGAGGGCATCTTTATCAAGGTGATCAGCAGCGGGCCGGTCAAAGCGGGCGACAGCATCGAAATCATTTGAGCAGATGAATTGACACCGGGAGGAGTGCGGTCGTGGAAGAAATTCCAGTCGTGAGCGTGGTCGGGTGCTCCGGTTCCGGCAAGACCACTTTTTTGGAAAAGCTGATCGCGGAATTGAAGAGGCGCGGCCACCGTGTGGGCACGGTCAAGCACACTGACCACGCCGTCGCTCTGGACCGTTCCGGAAAGGACACCTGGCGGCATGCTCGCGCCGGGGCGGAGGTGGTGGCGCTGGCGGCGCCGAACGGCGTCCGCCTGGTCCGGGAGATGCCGGATCCGGCGCCGGCGGAGGTGGTCGCCCTGCTCCGGGGCGTCGACATTGTGCTCACAGAGGGGTACAAGCGGGGAAAATGGCCCAAGGTCCTGGTTTACCGCAGTGATGCGGCCCCGCTGCCGGACAAACTGCCGGGCGGGCTGCTGGCCGTGGTGAGCGATGTCCCTTTGAGCACGGCGGCGCCCCGGTTTGACCTGTCCGATGCCGCCGGCGTGGCCGGTTTAATCGAAGACAAAATTCTCAAAAAGGCAAGACTGGTCAGGTCAATCTGACAGAGGCCGGACAGACATCCATGCCGCTGACGCGGCGCCGGCAGAGGGTGAGAATTTTCAGAGTGGAAAGGGTGACGGTTTTGGCTGAACTGACCGGGCAAATCCTCAATGCGGTTCAAGAACAGTCCCGTGATGGCAGGATCACCTGCGCTGCGGCCAGAAAATTGGCCGAAGAACTAAAAGTGTCTTACAAAGTGATCGGCAAGGCGGCCGATGAGCTCAAGATCAAAATCAAGTCCTGTGAGCTGGGCTGCTTTTAAAGGTTTTTCAGCATCTGTGCAAATCAACAACAGAGGTGTAGAATATGGCCGAACTTTTTAAGGCGCTGACGGTAAGAGAGGCCAGGGAAACCCTGGCGGCTCATTTCGCGGGAGCCGGGCGCAGCGAAAAAGTGCTTCTTCCGGAAGGCCTGGGACGCGTTCTGGCCGCGGCGGCGCGGGCGGTGGACGACGTGCCGGGATTTGACCGCTCGACCATGGACGGCTATGCCGTGCGGGCGCGAGATACATACGGGGCGGCGGAAAGTCTGCCCGCCTACCTGGAAGTGGCCGGCGAAGTGCTGATGGGGCAAAGGCCGGAAAGAGATGTAAAGGCCGGGCAGGCCCTCCGCATCGCCACCGGGGGGATGCTGCCGCCGGGTGCCGACGCGGTGGTGATGGTGGAGTACACCGAGAATTTGGACGGCCGCACCATCGGGGTGACCAGGCCCGTGGCGCCGGGGGAAAACGTGGTCAAAAGAGGCGAGGATATATCCGCCGGGGCCATGGCCCTGCCTGCCGGGCGCCGGATCCGGCCCCAGGACCTGGGTCTTCTGGCCGCTGTGGGGGTCACGGCCGTGGAAGTGGCGGCCCCGCTGAGGGTGGGGATCATCTCCACCGGGGACGAGCTGGTGGCGCCGGCCGAAGCGCCGGCGCCCGGACAGGTGCGGGACATCAACTCCTATGCTCTCTTCGGGGCGGTGGCCGCCTGCGGGGGGACGCCGCGGCTGTACGGGATTGTCCGGGACGACTATGAGACAATGAAAGGTGTTCTGGAGCAGGCGCTCGCCGAAAACGACCTGGCCCTCCTCTCCGGGGGGAGTTCGGTGGGCGTGCGGGACGTGGCCGCCCGCGTCATCGAAGCCATGGGCCGTCCCGGCATCCTGTTCCACGGTATCGCGGTAAAACCGGGGAAGCCGACCGTCGGCGCGGTGGTGAACGGGAAACCTGTTTTTGGCTTGCCCGGCCACCCGGCCTCGGCCATGGTGGTCTTTGATCTGCTGGTGGCGCCTCTGCTCCGGCAGGGCGGGTACACCGGGGGAGCGCGGGAGGGCCTGCCGGAGTTTCCCATCCGGGCGGTATTCACGCGTAACCTGCGGTCGGCCGCCGGGCGGGAGGATTTTATCAGGATCAGGCTGTCCTTGAAGGAAGGAAAGCTGTACGCCGAACCGGTGCTGGGGAAATCAGGCCTGATCTCAACCATGGTCCGGGCCGACGGCCTGGCCCGCATTGCATCGGGCAAAGAGGGGATCGAGGCCGGCGAAGAGGTGGAGGTCAAGCTTTTTTGAGAAGTGAGAGCGGTTTACGCCTAACGGAAAAGGAGCTGTGATAAGTGAAGCGAGATACATATCTGGACGACCTGCCTTGGGAGGAGGCGCTTGACCGGTACCTTGGCCACCTGGAGGAGAAGGGGGCGCTCCGTTCGGAGCGGCCTGCAATCGTCCCAACCGAACAGTCCATCGGGCGGGTGACGGCCGCGCCCATATACGCCCGAATATCATCGCCTCATTATCACGCCTCGGCTATGGACGGGTTCGCCGTCAAATCAGGCTGCACCTATGGGGCTTCTGAAACGGCCCCGGTGCGGCTGAAGCTGAAAGAGGAAGCGTTCATGGTCGATACCGGCGACCCCCTGCCGGAGGGCTGTGACGCGGTGATCATGGTGGAGGACGTCCACTACGTCAGCGACGAAATCATTGAGATCCTGCAGGCCGCCCACCCCTGGCAGCACGTGCGCCCGGTGGGCGAGGACATCGTGGCCACCGAGATGATCCTGCCGGCCGGCCACCGGGTCAGGCCCATCGACCTGGGCGCCTTTTTGGCCGGCGGCGTGGTTGAAGTGCCGGTCCACCCGCGGCCTGTGGTGGCTATTCTGCCCACCGGCGCCGAACTGGTGGAGCCCGGCGCGGACCTGAGGCCGGGGTCCGTCATTGAGTACAACTCGCGGATGCTCGGAGCGATGGTGGAAGAATGGGGAGCCCTGGCCGAGCGGTTCCCGATCACGGCCGATGATTTTGAAAGCCTGAAAAAGGCCGTCGGAGAAGCTGCCGGGGCGGCGGACATCGTTTTGGTCAACGCCGGATCTTCCGCCGGCAGCGAGGATTACACCGCCGGGGTGATCCGCTCCCTGGGCACGGTGCTCGTCCACGGCGTGGCCACCAGGCCGGGCAAACCGGTCATCCTGGGCGAGATTGCCGGGAAGCCCGTCATGGGCGTGCCCGGTTACCCGGTTTCCGCTTACCTGAGCCTGGAGCTCTTTGTCAAGCCAATCGTTTACCGGAAGCTGGGCTCCGTGCCGCCGGCCAGGGAGACCGCTCCGGCCGTGGTTTCCCGCAAGCTCGTCTCTTCCATCGGCGTGGAGGAGTTCGTGCGGGTCAAGCTGGGCCAGGTGGGCGGGAAGATCATCGCCACCGCCATTTCCCGCGGCGCCGGCATCATCATGTCCATGGTCCGCGCTGACGGGATGGTCCGGGTGCCCAAGCTCTCCGAGGGGTACAACGCGGGAGACACAGTAGGCGTGGAATTGTTCCGGCCCCTGGAGGAAATTCGGGAGACCACAGTGAGCATCGGCAGTCACGACATCGCCCTGGACGTGCTGGCCAATTTCCTGCGCCAGCAGTACCCCCGGGCGTCTCTCTCCTCCGCCCACGTCGGCAGCCTGGGCGGCCTTTCCGCCCTGGTGCGCGGCGAGGCCCATTGTGCCGGGGTCCACCTTCTGGATGAGGAGACCGGTGATTACAATGTATCCTACGTCAAGCGCCTTTTGCCCGGCCGGGAGATGGTGCTGGTGAACCTGGTTTACCGGGAGCAGGGGCTGATCTTGGCCAAAGGGAACCCAAAAAAGATCCGCGGTCTGGCCGACTTGGCCCGGCCCGGCGTGCGCTTTGTGAACCGCCAGCGCGGCGCCGGCACCAGGATCCTGCTCGACTACCGGCTGCGGGAAATGGGGATTGACCCGGCGGAAATTCACGGCTACGAGCGGGAGGAATACACCCACATGGCCGTGGCGGCGGCCGTGGATGCCGGCGCGGTAGACGCGGGCCTGGGGATCCGGGCGGCCGCCCAGGCGCTGGAGCTCAATTTTGTCGGGATCGTGGAGGAGCGCTACGACCTCTGCATCCCCGGCGAGTACTGGGATTCGCCTTACATCCGGCGGCTCATCGAGGTGATGGCCCTGCCTTCCTTCCGGGAAGAGGTCCAAAAGCGCGGCGGCTACGACCTGCGCGACTGCGGCAAGGTGATGTGGCGCCCGTAAAAACGGGGTCAGGTCCGGGTTGCCCCGGGCCGGCCTGTAGTCTAGCTTATTGAAATGGAGTTGACGTATTCGCCGCTGAGCTGAAATCAAACCCTTTCTGCTGAAAAAGGATCAGGCAGGCATCGACCACACGAGGGTCATAGAGGACGCCCCTGTGCCGGTCGACCTCCGCCAGGGCTTTTTCCAGGCCGAGGGCCGGACGGTAAGGGCGATGGGAGGACATGGCCTCAATTACATCGGCCACGGCCAAGATCCTGGCTTCCAAAAGGATCTCTTCGTCCTTAATGCCGGCCGGGTACCCGCTTCCATTCATTCTTTCGTGATGCTGGAGCATGATCCGGGAAACCGGCCCCGAAAAATTAATGTTCTTTAAGATGTCATAACCGATCTGAGGGTGAGTTTTGATCAAATTGAATTCAATTTCCGTGATCCGGCCGGGCTTGCTGAGGATTTCGGAGGGAATGTAGATTTTGCCGATGTCATGGAGGGTGCAGGCGATGCGCAGCCCTTCGACCTGTTCCTGTGCAAGACCCATTTCCCGGCCGATGGCACAGGCCAGGCCGGCTACCCGCAGTTGATGCCCCGCTGTATAGGGGTCCCTCGTTTCGACCGTTAAGGAAAGGGCACGAACGGTTTCCTCCAGCGTTTTCTCCAGCCTGGCAAAACTTTGTTTGAGTTTGTCCGCGGCCTTTTTGCGTTCGGTGATATCCGTAAGCGCGCCGACGACGGCTACCGTTTTGCCGTTTTGCACCACCGGCGTTTCGTTGGCATCCACCCAGAGCCTGCGCCCCTTCTTCCCCACCAGTTCCAGTTGGTAGACCGGCCGGGGCTCGCCGGTTTGAATGGCGCGCTGACGCAGGGACAGTCCTGATTGATTGGCCTGGTTGTCCGTTAAAAAATCAGACCAATTTACGAGCGCATCCTCCGGCTCGCACTCAAAAAATTCTCTCGTTTGCGGGCTGGCGTAGGTGATTACGTGTTCCGGTGTGAAGGAGTAGAACAGGTTGGTGCTGTGCTCGACGATATCCCGCAGTCTCTGCTCGCTGTCCTGCAGCGCTTTTTCCATTCGCTTGCGCTCCGTGGTGTCCCGGATGGTTTCGATTGCTCCGGCAAAATTCCCGATGCCGTCAAAGAGCGCCGAGGCGGACGCCCATAAATAGGCTCCCCTCCCCTGAAACGCTTGCGGGACAAATGTCTCGGAGTAGAGTATATTCTCCTTTCTTTGAAAGAAATCATATTTTGACTCAGTTTCCCTGTCCTCCGAGAAGACGAAGTCGATCAAAATCGGCCTCCGTTCCCCGTAAAAAGGCACGGCGTAAGCGTAGTCGCCTTCACCGAGGATGTCCTTTTTGCGAACCCCGGTCATTTCTTCAATGGCCCGGTTCCATGCGATCACCCGCTTGTTGTGGTCGACGACAAAGGTGGCGTCGGGGAGATAGTCAATGATGTCCGGAAGAAGCAGGGTTTTCATCTTTCCTTCCCTTCTGCGCCGCCGGCAAAGTCAAAATCCAGGTGAACAATTGCCTTTGGCCAAGAGCGCTTGCGAATTAAACACAAGATTGTCTTAGACTGTCAAAAAATAATTCTACATTTTGTCGGTAATTACCTTCCTAAATTAAAACTAAAATAGTTGTTGTTTTCCGCCTGGCGCAACGCCCGGATCACGGCCCGGGCCTTGTCCAGGGTTTCCTCGTACTCGTCCTCCGGTACCGAGCCGGCGGTCAGCCCGCCGCCAACGTGAAAGTGGGCCAGCCCGTCCACGGCCACCACCGTGCGGATGACGATGTTCAGGTCGGCGTCTCCATGGAAGCCGATCCAGCCGGTGGACCCGGTGTAAATGCCCCGCCGCACCGGCTCCAGTTCCTCAATGATCTCCATGGCCCGGATTTTGGGCGCGCCGGTGATGGAACCGCCGGGAAATGTTCCGCGCAGCAGGTCAACCACATTCTTTCCCGGCGCGAGCAGTCCCTCCACGGTGGAAACCAGGTGGAAGACGGTAGGATAAGCTTCCAGGCGAAAAAGTTCCGGCACCCGGACGGAACCGGTTTCACAGACCCGGCCCAAGTCGTTGCGCTCCAGGTCGATGATCATGGTCAGCTCGGCGCGGTCCTTTGCGCTGTTCCATAATTCTTCCCGCCTGGCCCGGTCTGATTCCTCGTCGCGGCCGCGTGGCCGGGTGCCCTTGATCGGGCGGGTAACCACCCGGCGGCCGTTTAAATGGAGAAAGCGCTCCGGCGATGCGCCGGTCACCTGAAAGCCGGGAAAATGCAAATACGATGCGAAAGGAGCGGGGTTCAGGCGGCGCAGGACGAGGTAGAGCTGCCAGGGGGTCATTTGCAGGCGGGCGGAGAGGCGCTGCGCGAGGTTGACTTGAAAAATATCACCGGCGGCGATGTATTCCTTGGCCCGCTCCACGGCCCGGCAGTAACTTTCCCGCGTGAAGTGGGAACGGATGCCCGCCAGCGAAAGCTCTCCCATCTGGGACATGGTATTCAGCGAACGGTGGACTTCCGCCGGACGGGGCCCCGCTCCGGCCGGTTCTTCCAGGCGCGCGACCAGGCGCCCGGCCCTCTGGCGCAAGGCCGTTTCCGGCTCGCCCGGCAGCGGGACGGCGCAGGCGTAAACCCGCCCGGACTGGTGGTCTACACCCACCACCGTGTGATAAAAACCCAGCAGCAGGTCCGGCAGGGGCTGGTCGTCCAGGGCCGTTTGCGGGAGCGCCTCCAGGCGGCGGCCCAGGTCATAGGCAAAATAGCCCACGGCCCCGCCCCAAAAGGGAACGGGGGCGTCAACGCGGGGCATCCGGTATCGATCTAAATAATGTTCGAGCACGGACAGGGGTTCGGCCAGGATGGTTTCCGCCGTTTTTCCTTCAGTCAGCGTAACCCGGTTGTCCTTGGCCTCAATGACGAGGAACGGGTCAACCCCGGCCCAGGAGTAGCGTCCCATGGCGCCGCCGGCCAGGGCGCTCTCCAGCAGGAAGCCGTACTTTTTTGCCGGCCCGCCAAGCGCCTGAAAAAGCCGGGCCGGGTCGGGCGGGGCGGACACGGGCAGGATCAGCGGTTTACTTGTGATGCGCATGATGAATCCCCCCATTGATCTGGTGATCGAGATCCCCAATCTAGATCATATAAAAACAGACTCCGGTCAGTTCTACCGGCGTAAATATAAAAGACCAGCACAAATGTGCCGGTCCTCACCCCGTGTTCTCCGAGTCGTCTCAGCTCTCTTATTTCCCGCCCGCACAACCGGGAAGCCGGCAAGCACCCTGCCGCCGGCAAGGATTTTCCGCTTCCCGGATGACTGCCGCCAGGCGTCTGATCTGCGCAGTACCCGTCTCAACTCAACTTTTAGTTATCAACAATAAATGTACCATGGCTTTTATAAGCGGTCAATCATTTTTTCTTTGCATGGACCCCCTGAGCATTGATCAGGGATTGACGACGCGGCCGGCGTGGGTGTATATATTCAGACGCTCCTCCCGCGCAAAACCGACCACGGTGATTCCCAGCTCGCCGGCCAGCTCCACGGCCAGGTCGGTCGGCGCCGAACGGGAAACAACAACCGGAATGCCCATTTTCGCGGCTTTGATCAGGATCTCCGAGGAGATGCGCCCGCTTAACACCAGGACTTTACCGGCTGCGGTGATCCCGTCCAGAAAGCAGCGGCCAAAGAGCTTGTCCACGGCATTGTGGCGGCCCACGTCCGCGTAGAAGAAAATGAGCCGGTCTTTTTCGCCGAGGGCCGCCCCGTGCGCCCCGCCGGTCTCGCGAAACAGAAAAGAGCGCTCCTCCAGCTCGCTGCACAGGGCGAAGATCTCTTGCGGCGTTATATTCAGGGCGGAAGACACCGGCCCGGCGCCCCGGGCGTCGTTGATGAAGTAAAAAGAAGCCCGCCCGCGGCCGCAGCAGGTGGTGATGAACCGCTTTAGAAACATTTCTTCCGGCACAGCCGCACCGGCTGTTTCCACCCAGATCAATCCTTCTTCCTCGTTCATGGTGATTTCCTGCAAGTCGCTTTTCTCCTTTAGAATTCCTTCCGCGTATAGAAAACCGGCCACCAGCTCTTCCAGGCTGCCGGGGGAGCAAACCAGGGTGACGAATTCGCTGCCGTTTAGAAACAGCGTCACCGGGACCTCCCGCACGACGCTGTCCAGGTCCGGCTTAAGGGTGCCTTTCCGGTATCTGGAAATGGGGAGAATGCGGGACATTTCAACTTTTTCCATCGACAATAAGCTCCTTATCCTAGAAATTCGCCTGTTGGGCGCAGGATATTTTCCTGAAAAAGAGAATATATTATTATTTCGCTTTATTCTAACCAAAATATTTTCCCGGGGCAAGCGGTGAATCGGGGTAAACAGTCAGGGAGGGGTTAATGTGGACGAGCTGACCCATCTGGACGAACGCGGGCGGGCCAGGATGGTTGAGGTCGGCGCAAAGGAAATTACCAGCCGGGAGGCGGTGGCGCGGGGTGAGGTGACGATGCGCCCCGACACGTTAAAACGAATCCTCGGCGGGAAGATCCCAAAGGGGGAAGTGTTCAGCGTATCCAGGGTGGCCGGAATTATGGCGGCAAAAAAAACAGCCGATCTAATCCCGCTCTGTCACCCGCTGATGCTGACCGGTATCGACGTCGCCTTCCGGCCCGATGAGGAAGCGAGCCGGGTGGAGATTGAGGCCAGTGTCCGCACTTCCGGCCGGACCGGGGTTGAAATGGAAGCGCTTGCAGCCGTCTCGGCGGCGGCCCTGACCGTTTACGACATGTGTAAGGCGGTTGACCGTGAAATGGTCATCGGGGCAATACGGCTGGTCCATAAGAGCGGCGGCAAGAGCGCCGCCTTTAACCGGGCCGGGGAAGAGTGCTGGGACTGACAGCCAGGAGCGGTGGCCGCAGCCTGTCGGGGGCATTGCGCAACCTGCCGGGGGATTTGAGAATTTTACAAGATAAGGGGAGTAATCCGTGAAATACAAAATCGCCATCGTTACCGTAAGCGACAGGGGAGCCCGCGGCGAGCGGGTTGATGAAAGCGGCCCGGCGATCCGGGAAATGGCCGGCAGCCTGGGGGACGTGACAGAAAGCATGATCGTGTCCGATGACCCGGATGGGCTGAAGGAAGTGCTCATCCACCTCTGTGACCGGGAGAAGGTCCACCTCATCCTCACCACCGGCGGAACAGGCTTAAGCCCCCGGGACAATACGCCGGAGTCTACCCTGGCCGTAATCGAGCGGGAGGTGCCGGGGCTGGCGGAAGCCATGCGCATGGAAAGCCTGAAAAAGACCAACCGCGCCATGCTGTCCAGGGCCGTGGCCGGGGTGCGCCACCAGACGCTGATTGTGAATCTTCCCGGCAGTGTCAAGGCGGTCCGGGAATGCCTGGCGGTAATCCTGCCGGTGCTGCCCCACGGACTGGAGATCCTGACGGGGCGGGGGGGGGACTGCGCAGGGCCGGTGTAAGCAGGCGAGCCGGGGAAAATCCGGGCCGCCTGTTCGGCGCCGAGGCCTTTTAAAAATTACGGAATTTTTTAGTAAAGCTGTATAAAATGCGTGCCGGCAGGGGAAAATATTTCTAGGCTTTGATGGAAGCGACAGGATTAAAGGTAATATTTAAGTAGGAGCAGAAAACAAAAGGAAAAGTCATATAATTAACCATAATCATTAGTATTGGTTAAATAGGGCGATTTAATGGGTTTGCTTTTGATTTTCTAATTCTATATTATATTTTACGTAAGTGTTAGCACTCGTTAGCAGCGAGTGCTAACAACAGAAAACAACAAAATCGCTTTCACAAACATCATCCAAACAAGGAGGGGTTTTTAAATGATCAGACCATTGGGCGAACGGGTAGTGGTAAAGGCTATGCCCCACGAGGAGAAGACCAAGGGAGGCATTGTCCTGCCGGACACCGTGAAAGAGAAGCCCCAGGAGGGCGAAGTCGTGGCCGTCGGCCCGGGCAGGCTCCTGGAAACCGGGCAGCGCGTTCCCATCGACCTGAAACCGGGCGACAGCATTCTCTTCTCCAAGTACGCCGGCAACGAGGTCAAGATTGACGAGGTTGAGTACCTGATCATGCGTGAAGCCGATATCCTCGGCGTCATCGAGAAGTAAAAACCAAAAGGGAGGTAGATCAAATTGGCTGGTAAAGAGATTATTTTTCGGGAAGACGCCAGGCGCGCCCTTGAGAGAGGCGTAAACGCCCTGGCCGACGCCGTCAAGGTCACCCTTGGCCCCAAGGGCCGCAACGTAGTGCTGGAGAAGAAGTTCGGCTCGCCTATGATCACCAACGACGGTGTGACCATCGCGCGTGAGATCGAACTGGCCGACCCATTTGAAAATATGGGCGCCCAGCTCGTCAAAGAAGTCGCCACCAAGACCAACGATGTTGCCGGTGACGGCACCACCACCGCCTGTCTCCTGGCCCAGGCCATCGTGCGCGAGGGCATGAAGAACGTGGCTGCCGGCGCGAACCCCATGATCATCAAGCGCGGCATTGAAAAGTCCGTGGAAAAGGCCGTCGACGGCATCAAGGCCGCGGCCAAGCCCATCGAAAGCAGGTCGGCCATTGCCCAGGTTGCCTCCATCTCGGCCAACGACGAAAAAATCGGCGAGTTGATCGCCGACGCAATGGAAAAAGTTGGTAAAGACGGCGTTATCACCGTGGAGGAATCCAAGGGCACCACGACCAATCTGGAAGTGGTGGAAGGGATGAACTTCGACCGCGGCTACATCTCCCCGTACATGATCACCGATACCGAAAAGATGGAAGCCAACTTGAACGACCCCTTCATTCTGATTACCGACAAGAAGATCTCCGCGGTCAGCGATCTGCTGCCCGTTTTAGAAAAAATCGTGCAGGCCGGCCGGCCGCTCCTGATCATCGCTGAGGACCTGGAGGGGGAAGCCCTGGCCACTCTGGTGCTGAACAAACTGCGCGGCACGCTGCAGTGCGCTGCCGTTAAAGCCCCCGGCTTCGGCGACCGCCGCAAGGCCATGCTGCAGGACATCGCCACCCTGACCGGCGGCACCGTGATCACCGAGGAACTCGGATTGAAACTGGACAAGGCTACTGTTGACCAGCTCGGCCGCGCCGGCAAGGTCCGCGTGAAGAAGGAAGAGACCATTATCGTCAGCGGCGCCGGCAGCCAGGATGAAATCACCCAGCGCGTGGCCCAGCTCAAGCGGCAAATCGAAGACACGACCTCTGATTTCGACCGGGAGAAGCTGCAGGAGCGGCTGGCCAAGCTGGCCGGCGGCGTGGCGGTGGTCCAGGTCGGCGCCGCGACCGAAACTGAAATGAAAGAGAAAAAGCTCCGCATTGAGGACGCTCTCAACGCCACCCGCGCCGCTGTTGAGGAGGGGATCGTCCCCGGCGGCGGATGTGCCTACATCAACGTTTTGAAATCATTAGATGAGATCGTCACCGATTCCTTTGACGAGAAGACGGGTGTCGACATCATCCGCCGCGCCCTGGAAGAGCCGGTCCGGCAGATCGCCAACAACGCCGGCATGGAAGGCTCCGTCATCGTGGAGAAAGTCAAGAACGTGGAAAACGGCAGCGGCTTCAACGCCCTGACCGGCGAGTTTACCAATATGATCGAAGCCGGCATCGTTGACCCGGCCAAGGTCACCCGGTATGCCCTGCAAAACGCGGCCAGCATCGCGGCCATGATCCTGACCACCGAGACTCTGGTGGCGGATAAGCCGGAAAAAGATAAGATGGGCGGCATGGGTGGCATGGGCGGTATGGGCGGCATGGGCGGCATGGACATGATGTAATTACCTGAAACAGGATTGAAAAGCCCTCGCGTCAGTTTGCGCGGGGGCTTTTTCCTTATTCCGGAAGGAGGTCGAAGAGCATGATTGCAGACAGTGTGACCGCTCTGATCGGCGGGACACCGCTGGTGCGTCTGAACAAAATGGCTGCCGGGTTGCCGGCCGCCGTGGCGCTCAAGCTGGAGTCCTTTAACCCGGGCGGCAGCGTGAAGGACCGCATCGGCCTGTCCATCGTCGAAGAAGCCGAAAAGAAGGGCCTGCTGGGGGAGGGCGGGACAGTGGTCGAGGCGACCAGCGGCAATACCGGGATCGGCCTGGCCGTAGTCTGCGCCGTACGCGGCTACCGGTTGATCCTGACCATGCCGGAAACCATGAGCGAGGAGCGGCGCCGGCTGCTCCTGGCTTACGGCGCTGAACTGGCGCTGACCCCCGGGGAGAAAGGAATGCGGGGCGCCGTAGAACGGGCGGCCGCGCTTGCCGCCGGGATCCCCGGCGCCTTTATGCCCCGTCAGTTCGACAACCCGGACAACCCGGCCGCCCACCGCCGCGGGACCGGCCCTGAAATTTGGCGAGACACGGAGGGCCGGGTGGACATCTTTGTGGCCGGGGTGGGCACGGGCGGCACCTTGACCGGGACGGCCGACTTTCTCAAAGAGAGAAAGTCTTCCGTCCGGACGGTGGCGGTGGAGCCTGCTGAATCACCGGTGCTTTCCGGCGGCCGCCCCGGGCCGCACAAAATCCAGGGCATCGGCGCCGGCTTTATCCCGGCGGTCCTGAACCGCGACCGGATCGACGAAATCATCCGTGTCACCGCGGAAGAAGCTTTCGACGCGTCGCGACGGCTGGCGCGGGAAGAAGGGATTCTGGCCGGAATTTCATCAGGCGCGGCACTCCACGCCGCTCTGCTGGTGGCGGGAAGAGAGGAGAACCGGGGACAACTGCTGGTGGTGCTGCTGCCGGACACCGGGGAGCGGTATTTATCAACGGGAGTGTTTGGCGAGTGATAAATAGGTGGTTTCAGGCCGGGAATCGAACAATGGCTTGTAGCCGCGTTCAGTATATGGAGGGGCCAGAATCAAATACTGAAAACAAAAAAGGGGGGCTTTTATGTGGAAAGAATTTAAAGAATTTGCCATGCGGGGGAATATGCTTGATTTAGCTGTCGGTATTATCATTGGTACGGCTTTCGGTAAAATCATTACCTCGCTGGTTAATGACATCATTATGCCTCCGATTGGATTGTTGCTGGGTAAAGTTGATTTTTCGAACCTTTTTATTGATTTAACCGGTAAATCCTATTTAACACTCTCAGAGGCAAAGGCGGCCGGGGCGGCCACGATAAATTACGGGTTGTTTATTAACATGGTTCTGGACTTCCTGATTATCGCCTTTGTTATATTCTTTCTTATCCGACAAGTCAACAGGATCAAACGTCAAGAACAACCAGCTGAACCGACTACAAAAGAATGCTCTTTCTGCTATATGGCGATTCCGAAAAAAGCCACCCGTTGCCCGCACTGTACAACTGAGTTGCAGTCCGCCTAAAAAGTATTTCTTTACTTAATTATAGTCCTTGTCTCAGCGGAATTTTGGGCGTTGGTGGCGAATGAACCCATTTATAAGTGTAGAGAACGGCACGGAGTTCCTTTCCGTGCCGTTCTCTACTTTTATCTGATTCCTAAGACTCCCACTTCTATAAGTGGGAGTTCCTTTTTTTACTTCAGGTGGGGTGGAATCCCCACCTGAAGCCCCGATGTTCAGCTTAAGCTGAACGAGTTCACTGGCTGTTCGTACTGTTCTGCCAGCAAGGACCGCCGCCGAACCCTCTCATGCCGCCTCCGAAGGCTTTGCCGCCGCCCGGTCCGAAGCCGGAGCCGCCGCCCATTCTGCCTGGCCCGCCGGCCGGGCACTGATACCCGTTCTGCTCGCGATACTGGAGCATCTGGTCGAAGTGTTCCTGCCAGGCCTGGCCCTGTTCAGGGGTGATCTGGCCGTTTTGCACGGCCTGGTCAACGGCCGCTTTCCGGCCCTCCATCCGCTGCTTGAACCAGTCCGCGGCCGGGTTGTCAGTGGCCGCCAGGGCTGGTACGGCGAGGGCTGCCAGCAGGAGCGCCACAATGGCAAAAATAAGAAATTTTTTGTTCAATCCAACGGCCTCCTTTTATTTTCTTTTATTATGCCATATAATTGTTGTAAACTTTTCAGGAAAATATCAAGAGATCGTTAAGATTGCGGCTCGCCATGCTGAATCTTGCGCCAGTGATAGAGGTAAAAGGGGAGTGAGACGAGGATCAGGGCGGTGCTGTTGATAACTCGGCGGATATTGGAGCGCTTCATCGATAATTCTCTATGCTGTCTTTCCAATTCTACCTGGCGGTCAATTTCCTCCTGAGATATGTTCGGGTCCTTTTGCGGAGTTTCGGCATAACGCATTTTTGTTTCTATTGCCAGAGGGTATAGAGGTTCAGGATACAAGATGTCGACGAAGCTCATGATTAACTGCACGGAGCCGACAATCAACATCATCAGCGTGGCGAAGCAGACCAGGTAAAGGTAAACCTGGCGGATGTTCCAGCGGCTTGTCTCGGCCATTTTTACGCCTCCTTTTTGCTACATTATACAATATTTTGATGTCGAAAAGTTTATTCTTGATTCTCGCGGGGAAAATAAACTCGTTTAGCTTACGCTAAACAGCAGGGCTTCAGGTGGAGATTCTACTCCACCTGAAGTAAAACCAGAGACACCAACTTCTAGAAGCGGGGGTCTTGGAAATAAGATTAAACGGCCGAGGTGTTTGTTTTGCAATTCGTTATTTTTGAGGCTGGGCCGGGCTGGCTGGGCGCCGCTTTTTCCGGCGCGGGTCTGTTTGCCCTGACCCTGCCCGCCTCCCGGTTGGAGAAGGCGATCGAGAAGCTGATCGCGGAACTGGGTTGGGCAAATGACCCGGAAGAGTTTCGCGAAAACACTTTCGTAGTACCCGCCGCGTTTTCCGGCCCGGAGCCAATAGAGAGAGACCTGGGCGTCAAGGTTGAGCCGGACGAAGCAATTATGGCCCTGGTTGAAAAGATCAGGCGCTATTTTGCCAGAGAAGAAACAGATCTTTTCGCAAGCCTCGACTGGGCGGGCTATACTTCTTTTCAAAGGAAAGTGCTGGAAGTGGTGCAGGCCATTCCCCCGGGCACTACCCGCAGCTACGGAGAGGTGGCGCGGCTGAGCGGAAGCCCGCGCGCCGCTCGGGCCGTGGGGGGGGTGATGAGAGCGAACCGCACGCCGCTGGTCGTTCCCTGTCACCGGGTGATCACTGCAAGCGGTGACATCGGATGTTTTGGCGGGGGGCGCGAGATGAAACAGTTTCTCCTGGACTTGGAAAAAAACGTGATGAACGCCAAAGACTATTGTGAGGATCAGAGAATCAATAGAGGGGAGTAAAATTCGATGGCTCACAACAGTGAATCGGCCGTGAGGGCCGCTCTTGTTGCCAACGGGCTGATTGCGGCGATGAAGCTGGTCGGCGCGCTGCTCAGCGGCAGCGCGGCCATGATGGCTGAGTTCAAACACTCCGTCGGTGATTTTGGGAACAGTTTTTTCCTGCTGGTGGGAATAAAGCAGGCCGAGCGCCCGAAAGACGAGCGATACCAGTTCGGCCACGGCAAGCGGGTTTTTTTCTGGAGCTTCATCGCCAGCCTGGGTATGCTTTTCATCGGCGGGGCGCTGTCTATTTACGGCGGAGTTCTGAAAATTCTCCATCCGGAGCCGCTGGAGCATGTGGGGCTGAACTTGATCATCCTCGGCCTGAGTATATTATTCGAAATATATTCATTCACGATGGCTGTCCGGGCGATCGCAAGTGAAACAGGTCTAGAGGCGCGCGGCTTAAGCTTTTTGACCGGCGCGGTGGCCGCCATATCCCGCGCCACGCCGGCCACCCGCTTCATTATGCTGGAAGACACGGCGGCCCTGTTCGGACTGGTAACCGCCGGCGGGGCTATCATGCTCGCGGAGGCGACCGGGAATCTGCTTTTTGACGGGATAGCTTCGATCCTGATCGGGATTTTGCTGCTCTTTATCGGCATCGGTACCGCCCGGGAAAACGCGGCGGCGATCCTGGGCGAGTCGGCCGGACCGGAGTTTATTGAGCAAATCGGCGATTTCACAATGTCTCTGCCGGGCGTGGTGGATGTGCACAGCATCCGCTCCATGAGTGTGGGCCCGAACAGCTACCTTTTGGAAATGGTCATCGAGGCCAATGAGAAGATGGCCATCGGTGAGTGTGACGACATCGGCTTCAACGTAAAAAAACAGATTAAAGCAAGATTCAAAGAAATTTCCTTTGCCCATATCGCCGTTATCGCGGACGACAAAAGGCGCCATTGGCGGGTTCTGGAAATGGAGCAGCCCGAGTTGAATAAGTGAGCTAACAGGAATAATATTACAGCGGGCGCTAAATTTTTTTTGCCGCGGGCGTCGCTAACTTTAGCGTCCTGGCCTGGCTGTCGAGCTGTGAATTAAAGCCAAAGACGTCCGTAAAAAACCCCAATTCCGCGAATGCCGTTCCATTCCGGGTGAATATGCTGAAGCCGGCTTCGGCGGGCTTGCCGTTGATAGTGTGAGGGGCGCCGGTTAAGGGGACCGTTATTTTTTTGCCGGGCAGCCGGATTTCAATGGACTGTTCCGCCTGGTTCCAGCTCACGGCAGCGCCGGCAGAGGCGCATAGCGCCCGGACCGGAACCATCACTTTTTCACCGTCCGAAAGGGTTGCCAGCGGTTCAGCCAGGTTTACCGGTTTCCCGTCAACTGTAATGGCCAGGCTATAGCGCACAAAGCCCCCTCCGGCCAGCCCTTCCGTCAGGTCGATGGCGATGGCTTTGCTTTCACCGTTCAGCTTGACCCTGGCGCCCAGGTAGCGTTCAAAGTAATTGACGGGGAGGTAAAGACGGCCGCCTACAAGGGCCGGACCTTCCTCCGGGACGCTCGGCCTTCTGTTGACCAGGACTTCCGGCTCACCGGAGAAAATCTCAATTTCCCGGTCCGCATTGGCCAGGAGCAGGGATTTTTTTTCGTCAAGCCATTTCAAGCGGAAACCAAGGGCTTCCGCAACAGCACGGGCGGGAAGGTAGACCGTTTTGCCTTTGTAGACCGGACTCGTTTGGTCTGGAAAGCCGGCTCCGGCTCCGTTTAAAAAAACCGTGGCGTATTTCATCCCGGCGGCCAGGTCCTCCCCGGTGTTGATGATATCCACCGGAGTGCCCACCGGAACCCGGTCATAAATCCAGACGATATCCTTATTATACATGCGAATGCAGCCGCTGGAGGCGTAGGTGCCGATGGAGGAAGGGCTGTTGTTGCCGTGGATGCCATAATTGCTTCCCCCTGTTCCCAGGGCGTCCAATCCCAGCCAGCGCGGACCCAGGGGGTTTTCCGGGACACCGCCGGGGATCACCGGCCCCCCCTCCGGATTGCGCCAGGATGGGTAGGCGGTTTTAAAAACCGTCGTCCAAGAGCCTTCCGGGGTGAATTCCGGCCGGTAGCCGGTTGCCACAGGAAAGACGCCGGCCAAAAACCCGTCCTCGTAAAAGGCCAACTGGTTCGTGCCCTTGTTGATGACGATGGCGGGGGCGGCCATGGCGTCGGGAAGGCACTGTTCAGGCAAAAACAGCAAAAAGATGACGATGCTCATAAAGCATAAGAGGGGCCTTGGAATTGAAGTTCACCTCCATAAGTTTTTGTTCAATAAATTGTATGGCTGCGGCAGGCTGTCAGAACCGAAATTGTTTTTGGGCGGCCTGCTTTTAATAATATTCAATAAAAGTAAAAAATTGCCTGCATGGCCAGGCGCGCTACGAAGCTGCCGGGAAAAATTTTTTGAGCGATAATACAAGCTCTATTCTACTTGACAAATTTCCGGCCGCAGGGTATCATTTTTGTTGCGCGTATTATATGTAAGTCACATTAGAACCACGCTGGTGTAGCTCAGTGGTAGAGCAGTGCACTCGTAATGCACAGGCCGTCGGTTCAAATCCGACCACCAGCTCCAGGGAAATAAAGGTCTCCGGGGTTTTCCACCGGAGGCCTTTTTCTGTTTTGTCGCCCAAATGTCGCCCAAATCATTTTCTGTACACCAAAAAAGTGTTTTATAAGCTGACTTTCAGCCGCAGCCACGAGCTTGTTCATTTCCCGTTAAGCCACCTTTATAGTGATAGTAGGCCGGTAGAGCAAGGGGAGAATCATGGGAATCCTTTGAACGAGACGCGGTCAAATGCTGACCAGGCCCTCTGATAATAGGTCTTTTCGATGGGTGTCGGTAATTTTCACGTAGGAGCTCCGGCAAATAGTTTCAGTTTTTTGGGCAATGACCCGTCAAATAAGTCCGGCCTCAACAGGAGACTGAAAAAGTATGGATTACCGTAAACGTAAAATAATCCCCGCCCTGTTCGCAAGGCGGGGATTATTTTAGGGCCGAAACACGGACACAGCAAAACAAGCCGGTGCGGAGACCAGCTAAACCAGCACGGGGGCATGGCAAGAGTAGGCAGAGTACCCCGACAGAAGCAGACAGGTAGCCCAGGCATACGGTGACTCGGTTTTTGTCACGGACTAATTATGTAAAGCTTTGCATAATTAGTCTCAAATAAGCAGATGGCAAGTGATGCAGCGGCAGTCGGCCAGTTCCCATACCTGCTCTTTGTCTTTGGCCCTGCAATGGTTTAGAAAATCTTAAAGTTCTTGGGGTATGCTGAGCCTTGTTAGGCGCAAAACTTCCGATTGCTCCCTTTAAGAATCGTTCCTTACTTGTCCAGGGGCTTCTGACTTCAGCAGCCCCTGGACAAACTGTTCAACCGATCGTGATTTTAAACGGATACGACTTCTGTTACTTCCGGAATTTCCTGCTTGAGCACCCGCTCAATCCCCTGCTTGAGGGTTATTGTAGCGCCCGGTCAGCCACCACACGCTCCTTTTAAGCGCACCTTAACCCGGCCACCCGGCTCAACTTCTACCAATTCCACGTCGCCGCCGTCTCTTTGCAGAAACGGGCGAACTTTATTAAGAGCAGCTTCAACTTTCTCTTTCAAGGTTTTAGACCTCCTTTCAGATTATTTCATTACCTCGATTCATGAAAGCATGCCGATTTATGAAGACATGCCGCTAAACTTATTTTACTTATTATATCCACCCGTGACAAGAAAAAAAACACTCCCGCCGGAGAATAACTTCTTTAGCGGAGTGTGATTTCGTTCTATCTTGCCCTGATCGTGATTATGGCAAATTCAACCTCCCCGGCGGAAACGTCCGCTTCTATCCCCTGGCGGGCCTGGTTCTGCGGCGCGTCAGACGATTTCCCGTCGGTGAAGCTCCCGCCGCCGTTTACCGCTGCTCCTTCAAATTGAACCTGGCCAAGCTCGCGGAGCAAACCGACGACTTCATCAAGCCGGCCGGCCGGAACGCGGATGGTCATTTCTTCCGGCTCCTTACCGTCCGGCAGGACAAAACCGCCGGAAGCACGGGCGATATCCGCCGCCTTGCCGGAAAACCAGCTAAAATCAGCGGCGGCGACGCTGAGCGCAGCACTTTGCAGCGGGACGGCTGAATCTTTCTCATTCCTGAGTACGTTAAAGGTCTTTGGCGCATGTTGTCGTGATTCGTCATTTTCTAAAACTTTCGCCGCCGGCAAAGCTTCAGGCTGCTGCCGGCCGGCAGGCGGTCCTGCCTTAGCTTCGCCCGGCTCCTGTTCCTGTGGCGCGCTGGGCAGCTGACCGGGTGGTTGAGCGTTTTGTTCTTGAACGGTATCTTCCCTTCCCTGTGGAGTTCCCGGTTGAGGCAATCCATCGGTATGAGGAGCTTTAACTTTAAGCAAATCGCGCCGGGGCTTTTCGTTATCATCTTGAAGGGTCACGTTAAAACCAGATTTTGATTCGCTGAATACCACCCTTTGCAAGAGGCCCTTGGCTCCCCATTGGGAGGGCAGGCCGTACACCATGGTCGTCACGCCGGCAGTCAAAACTAAAGTCGCCGCCAGGGCGGCCGTGAGGGACCATTTGCCGAAGGTAAGGTTTTTCAAAAATGAAACCGTCGTACCCTTTGCCGGCGGAGGGGCCGCGCCGCGGCTGAACAAAACGGCCTGCCCCCCGCGTTCGTCAATTTGTCCAGCCCCGGCAGGGTTCTCAGTCGCTCTTAATTGAATGATGCTCATCCGTACGCCTGCAGTGAAGCCGGCCGGCGGATCAACCGCGGGAAGGGCTTTTAAAATACTGACAACTTCACCAAGGGCATGTAATTCCGCCCGGCAGCCGGGACAAACGGCCAGGTGAGCGTATATGCTCTCCCTCTTGGCGGAATTCAGCACGCCATCCAGGTAGGGAGAGAGCAGTTCCTTGACCTCGTGGCACTGCATAATGAACCCTCCTTACCTGACTAGACGTGAATCAAGGGAGAAATGTTCCCTGCGCGCAAGGTATTTTTCTTTAAAAGCGTGCCGGGCCCGGCTCAAACGCGATTTGACCGTACCCAGGGAGCACTGCATTACTTCCGCTATTTCCTCGTATGACAGTTCCTGCATCTCGCGGGCAATCAGGATCAGCCTGTGCTCCTCCGAAAGCTCGCTCAAGCACTTCTGCACCAGACTGTTGAATTCATCCTGCTCCACGACTTCTTCCGGTGTCGGACCCCGGTTTTCCAGATGATTGACAGAATACGCGTTGTTTTCACCGGGGCCGGTGTCGATAGAGACTACATGAGCCCGCTGCTGCCGGCGTATTTCGTCCCGGCACACATTGCTCGTAATGCGGTAAATCCAGGTCGTCAAGCTGGAGTCGCCGCGAAAGCCCGGCAGAGCCTTGTAAATGCGCAGAAACACTTCCTGCGCCAGATCTGCGGCATCGGAGTGGTTGCCTAAAAAGCGGTAGGCGATATTATATACTTTGTTTTCGTAACGCCGGACAATTTGTTCAAAGGCGTCAAGTTCCCCGTTTCTGCTTCTCTCTATGAGAACACCGTCAGCCGGCTGCACCTTACCCCCCCTTCCGAAAGGGTCTCACCAGAGTATTGTTGCGTTGATTAAAACAAAATTTCGACATCTAATTAGTTGATCCCTTTAATGGTTGAGTGTATTTTTTAGAAATGTCTCCTTCATTTACCTCTTGTAAATTTGACCGTCCTGATTATTCCTTTCTGCTGGTTCTGCGTAACATGAGCGTAAGTATTCAGCGTAATTCCAACCTCACTGTGATCCAACCGTCCCTAACCGCATTCATCTGCATGCCTGCACGGTAATATTAGGCCACATCGAATTGGCTCGGAGTTTCCTTTTTCTTGACTCGAAGTATGCTCGACATGATGCGCATACCCTTGGCTGCAGGCTTGTAGGGAATTGAAACGTGACAAAAAAATAGTGACAAAAATGTCACGGCAAGATATTATAATATTAAAGTGATTGTTTGAATATAAGCGCCGGCATATTTAAGCAGTCAAGAAATTACTGAAACGATTGTGGGGTATTGCCGTGACTGAAAAAGAAAGCGCTAAAAACGAATTTACCGAAAAAACGGCCAACGGCGGCTGCGGCGGCTGCCATGCTCCTGCCGTAAAACAGGAAGGCGGCACGGTCTCCGCAATGAAACAGGCCGGTCGCACGGTCTTCAAGCTGGAGGGGCTGGACTGCCCCGACTGCGCGGCCAAGCTGGAGAAAAAGGTGAGCGGCCTGCCGGGGGTGGCGGAGGCCCGGGTGAATTTCG
>Ga0209347_1001126_pt1 | contig 48985 bp, 38 predicted proteins | sample AutmiccommuBRH23_FD_187382 | JGI IMG/M metagenome (GOLD analysis project Ga0209347, IMG submission 187382) | Deep subsurface microbial communities from Mt. Terri, Switzerland - Autotrophic microbial communities BRH/23 (SPAdes) (version 2) | ecosystem: Environmental > Aquatic > Deep subsurface >... | reverse complement strand
TTGGTCTCAGTAGCACATTCAAACAGGGGCGTCTTATCCTTTCCTGCATGATATGGTCATTATATACAGCAATTTCCGGTCAGGCAATTCCGTCAGCTTTTGGACTTTTCAGCTTAGCTGCAACACTCATGAACAATAAGACCCCATTGTGCGGGGTCTTATCTTTTTAATATAGAATAATTTTTTAAATATTACTTTTATCAATAATTATCTCTTGTTCAATAATTAAACCAAGTTGTTTTGTTTCCAAAAATTGTTCAACTTTTGACCTCATCTTTTTAAGATATTTCTGCCTTTCATCTAAGTTCATATTACTATAGCCAGTTGGTAAGCGACTGATTAAGAATTCTTTTAAGTTGTCCGGCATTTTGTTAATATTAGGTATTCCGCCCTTTGGTAGAGAACTTTCAGACACTACCGGCAAACTATTAACGATAGGCACTCCTATGGCTATGACTGGAACCCCCAGGGTTTCCGCGTTTATTCCCATGCGCTGGTTACCCACACCTGATCCGGGGCTTACCCCGGTATTGGCAATCTGAATGGTGGTGGCGATCCGGGCTACATTTTTGGCAGCCAGAGAGTCAATGGCGATTACCAGCTCCGGTTTTATTTTTTCCACCACTCCTTTAATCACCTCAGCCGTTTCAATACCGGTCAGTCCCAGGACTCCGGGAGCCATGGCGCTTACCGACCTCATTCCGGGCTGCAGCTCCTGGGGGGCATAGTTGAATATATGACGGGTAACCATGGTTTGGCTTACAACCTTGGGACCCAGTGCATCCGGGGTGGCATTCCAGTTTCCAAGGCCCACCACCAGTATATTGGATTTTTCGGGTAAATTCATCAGACGGCTCAGCATGCGTGCCACCACCAGCCCTATTTCATGGTGGGCCTTAGGATCTCTGCCGCTGATTTCCGGGGCCTCAATGGTTATGTAAGTGCCCACCGGCTTACCCATCACGGACTCGGCTGCTTTATCCTCGATTATTACAATGGTCACTGAGGCATGGCTGTATGTTTCACGGTCAACCCTCACACCCGGAATCTCCTGACCTGTCCTTCCCTGCACTATTTCTCTAGCTTCCAGGGCCAGGTCAACGCTGATGCTGAAATTTCTAAAAAAGTCAAAGTCCAATGACTATTTCCCTCCTGTTTCAATAATGGTTTTAGTTACAATAAATATCCTTTTAATAAGTTTAATCTAGATAATATGTATCCCCCCCATAAACTTAATATATACGGATAAACCTTCTTGCATGCAGATTTTGTATTTTCATGTTGTTTATGCTATAATAAATTTTGGTACATGTTGGCTGTTTAAGGAAAGGCAGGGGTATTTTGCGAGTAATAGCCGGAGTTGCAAAGAAACGGCTGTTAAAGGTTCCCTCCGGTTGGACAGGAAGACCCACCGCCGACAGGGTAAAGGAGTCACTTTTTAACATATTGGCTGGTAGTATAATAGAATGCAATTTTCTAGACCTTTTTGCCGGCACAGGAAATGTGGGGATAGAAGCCTTAAGCAGGGGAGCACTGAAGGCTGTATTTGTGGAAAAGGATCACAGGGCAGCTGGATCCATAATGCAAAATGTTAAAATTACCGGGTTCGAAGACAGATCCCGGATCATAATAAGAGATGTATACAGAGCTTTGACCCAACTGGGAGAAGAGGGGGATAGCTTTGACATTGTTTTTCTGGACCCACCCTATAGTATGGGATTTGAGATTCCTGTGATAAGTAGCCTTTTAGAACGGAAAATACTTACTCCCGGTGGGCTTGTGATAGCCGAAAGCAGTAAAAGAGATACCCTGCCCTCCAGGATAGTGGAAGTTTCGATTATAAAACAGCAAAGATATGGGGATACAATGATAACCTTTTACCAATAATTAAGAATTAAATGAGAGGAAGTGTGGATTTCCACTTGCGTATAGGAGTATATCCGGGTAGTTTTGACCCGGTTACCAACGGTCATCTTGACGTAATTGAAAGGGCGGCAAATTTGTTTGACCGGGTAATAGTATCGGTCTCAAGAAATTCAAATAAGAATCCATTGTTTATAGTAAAAGAGCGGGAGGAAATGCTGCTTGAAGTTCTTCGTCCCTATAATAATGTGCTAGTTGACTCATTTGTGGGTCTGACAGTTAATTTTGCCCTGGAAAAGGGTGCCATAGCAATTATCAGGGGACTAAGGGCCATATCTGACTTTGAAAATGAATTTATGATGGCTCTAACCAATAAAAAACTGGCGCCTGCTGTGGATACCATATTTCTAATGACTAAGCCTGAGTTCTCATTCATCAGCTCCAGCGCAGTTAAAGAGGTTGTGATGTTTGGGGGCAGTGTCAAGGGACTGGTGCCCCCTACGGTGGAAGAAAAACTTATTGTGAAATACGAGTCCATTTAAATAAGGGTGGGAGGTATAATTCTGTGGAATTGTTTAATGCACTGAACGAGCTGGAGGAGATCGTTGAAACCAGTATTAAAGTCCCACTGACCAGGAGGGTCCTGGTGGATGAAGACCGCCTGCTGGATATGCTGGATCGCATAAGAACCACCCTGCCAGAAGAAATCCGGCAGGCCAGGTGGATTATTCAGGAACGTGAAAAGGTTATGGCGGAAACTAAAAAAGAGGCTGGCCGGATCATGGAGGATGTTCAAAAACAGATGGAGAGGCGTGTGGAAGAGAGTGAGTTAGTGCGGGCCGCCAAAGAGAAGGCCGAGGAAATTGTTCAAAAGGCTGAAAGTGTAGCACGGGAGATTAGACAGGGAGCCAGGGATTACGCTGACGAACTGTTAAATGAAATAGAAAAAAGAATTGAAAAGGTAGTTGCCGAAGTCCGTGACGGGCGTGCCGAGTTAAAGGGACTGAAAAAAACAAGCTAATACCTCCTTTGACTACTCTGAAAATAGCTGTAAGCAATAAGCTTTATTAACCACAGAGGGCATAGGGAGGAATATTCTGTTTTCATTCTCTTTGTCTGGATTCTCCGCCTGAAAGGGGCGCTTATATGCCAATCAGGCAGCCAGGCTATCACAATTCTGTCTCCTGTCTCCCGAATTCCAGCCCGTTTATTTAATCGTCTTCAGTATTCCCTTCCAGTCAACATGCTTATCGATATTCTCCTGCGCCAGCTCAATACTTTTACGATCTGTAGGCAGAATTCTTTTCGAGATTTCGGCGCATTTTTCAAGGGTGGTGTATGTGTCATAATGTACCAGCAATACAGGAACTTCTCTTTCATCAGCCCTGGCAATAACCTTGACATCCGGATAAAGCCCTCCCGTCAGTATAAGGGCTGAGGTGCTGGTTTCAAGGGCAGCCAGAGCGATATCCGCCCGGTCCCCTCCGGTTATTACGGCCTTATTGGGCGCCCTGCGCAGGTACCCCAGTGCGCTCTCAATGGTCATGGCCCCCACAAGTACATCCTCCACCAGGCGATCCATGTTTTCCTTGCCGGAAAGTACTTCTCCCCCAAGAGCCTCAAAATATTCCGCAACAGTGGGAGAGGCAATTTCCGACCGGTGTGGAATCACTCCCAGGGATCGGTACCCTTTTTCCTCTATAACGGCCTGGTAGACTCCCTCGGTTTTGGCCAGCAAGGGTCTGGGAACGTTGTTGAATATATTTCCAGCTATGGGAATTCCCCTGCACTCCAGGTAACTGTTTACAAAAATGGCATTGTCTAGGCTGAAGTCGTTTTCTATATGTATCAGAAATACTGCAGTGGATTTAAATTCCCTTGCCAGGGTAATAGAGTCAAGTCCGACACATCCCATAATATGGGGGAAGGACGCACCTCCCACAATGACTATATCTGACCCCTCTGAAATTCTTTTGTAGGTCGAAGTTATTTCCTGCAGGGATATGCAGTTACGGTTGCCTGAGAGGTATGAGGGCCCCACGGTATAAGGAACTATGTCCTTCAGGGAATGATCCATCTTCAGCACACTTTTCATAAGAATTGCGTCTTCGTCTTCATCCCGCGATTTCCCGCCCGTTATGCCCACCGGCTTAAAATAGCTTACCCTGTAGCCCTCCTGCTGGAATTTAAGTGCCAGACCAACACTGACCGCAGTCTTGCCACTGGCTGGGGTACCCATAATAAAAAGGCTTTTCACCTGAAGCACCTCACGATACCGTTATTTTTATATCCAGGGCCGAGGCCCCTTTACTGTAAGCAAATACAGGATTAATATCCATCTCTGTAATCTGGTCGAACTGAGTCACCAGGGCCGCAGTTCTTATTATTATATCAAGTATTGTATCTATATCTGCCGGAGGTTCCCCGCGGTAACCCCTTAGCAGGGTATATGCCTTAGTTTCGCTGATCATTGACATGGCCTCCTGGCGGGTTAGACCTGCCGCCAGCCTGAAAGACACGTCTTTTAAAAGGTTTACATAAATGCCGCCCAGCCCGAAGGCAATCAGCGGCCCAAACTGAACGTCCCTGGACATACCTATGATAAGCTCGGTGCCGGAGGGCATCATTTTTTGCACCTCTATGCCGTGAATAACCACACGGGGGAGGTAGCGGTGAACATTATCGGTTATTTCTATAAAGCTGCGACTAACTTCCTCCACGGTTTTTATCCCAATCTTCACTCCCCCGACATCTGTCTTGTGTAAAATTTTGGGGGAGGCCACCTTCATTACCAGTGGATAACCCATTTCTTCTGCAATCCTCACCGCCTCTTCGGGGGTAGTGGCCAGTTTTACCGGGGCTGCGGGAATGCCATAGGCTTCAGCTACTGCTGCAGATTCACTGCCCAGGAGAACCAATCTTCCCTCATCCTTTACCCTTTCAAAAATATCCTTCACTGCTTCCGGAGCTATTCCGGGAACGATTTCTTCCTTTTCCGCGGGAAGCCTTTGTCTGATTCTGGAATACTTACTCATTCCGCTTATGACCGATATTGCGGTTTCCGGGAAGGTAAAGGAGGGTATACCGGCGCCGGACAGTATTTTAGCCCCACCCTCCAGTGACTGGCCACCCATCAGGGCTGCAAATACAGGTTTTTCAGGATGGTTCCGGTGGGCCGCTATTAATGCCCGGGCGGTTTCCTCATACTCCGTCACCGCTGTGGGACAGACCAGCACCACCATGCTATCAACATTTTCATCATCCAGAACACAGTGCATGGCCAGTTTGAATCTGTCTGCCCTGGCATCTCCCAAAACATCCACAGGATTGTAAACATTGGACTCTTCGGGAAGCCCCGACCGTAGGATATCAATAGTTTTTTTCTGAAAGCGGGACATGGCCAGCCCCAGGTGTTCAATCTGGTCGGTGGTAACAATACCGGGACCCCCGGCGTTTGTAACCACCGCCACCCGATCGCCCCCGGGAATAGGCTGATTGGAAAAGGCCACCGCCAGATCGAAAAGATCAGCCATGGTGGATGCCCTTATTATACCGGACCGTCGGAAAGCGGTATCATAGGCCAGGTTGCTTCCGGCCAATGCCCCTGTATGGGAAGAAGCGGCCTGGGCGCCGGCCTGACTGGTTCCGCTTTTTAAAATTATCACAGGCTTTTTTGTGCTGGCTATCCGGGTGGTTTCCAGAAAATGCTTTCCATTGGCCACATCCTCTATATAGCAGAGAATTACCCGGGTGTTGGGGTCATCAGCAGCATCTTCAATAAAATCTGACTCTGTAAGGTCAGCCTTGTTTCCCAGACTTATTATCTTGCTGAATCCAATGCCGATGGATTTGCTCCAGTCCAGTATGGCCACCAGCATGGCCCCACTTTGGGAGATAAAGGCGATATCCCCTGTGGTGGGAAATCCTTCGCTAAAAGAAGCATTGATAGGAACATGGGTGTCCATCATTCCCACGCAGTTGGGCCCCAGCATGCGCATGCCATATTCACTGCAGATACGCGTCAGATCTTTTTCCAGGGCAAGCCCCTCTTTACCCACTTCCTTAAAGCCTGCGGAAACAACAACCAGATTTTTTACCCCGGCCTTGCCGCAGCTATCGGCAACCGTTACCGCACTGGCCGCGGGAACGGATATAACCGCAAGGTCCACCTTTTTACCAATGGACATTATATCCGGATAGCATTTTAATCCCTCTATCTCACCCTCCCGGGGGTTAACCGGATAGACATCCCGGCGGAAGTTGCTGTTTAATATGTTTTTTACAATGGCATTACCTATTTTACCGTCTGTTTTCGAGGCCCCAATGATGGCAACCGATTCAGGATTAAAAAAATTATCAAGGACGCCCAATAACCATTCCACCTTTTTCCACGGTGTCAACTTATGCTAAGCCTTTTTTTATACTATCCAGAGGCTGTTTTATAAATACGTGGCGGCTAAAAAGTATTGGACTGCTGAAAACAACAATCAGCTTTAACTTTATGTGGTGGTGTTTTTGACAGACCCTTGTCTGAAAGCTGAACCTCTAGAAATCGGCTGGGAATACGGAATCCAAACAGGAGATTTTGTTGGTGGCGGAGAAATTTGAAAACAGTAATCTGAGTTAGGGTTGGCTATAACGGTTAGGGTTTTTGGAGGGAGATATCAACAGGATTTTGGATGGCTTTTAAATGGCCAGGGAGCAGTTCCGGTTTTCCAGAGCCTTTTCAATTTCAGGCTGGTCCTGGGTGGACTGCTAAAAACTATGCATCAGGAGCATTAAGGGAGGAATGGTTTTGAAAAAAAGGGTGAACAGGCATAAAATCACCCCAAAAAGCACACTAGGAAATAAATGGCTGGTTTTTACCGCACTGACCGCACTTTTTCTACTGGTAGGCGCTTTTTGGTATTTTAGCCGGGAAACAAAGGGAGTTAACGAGGTAGCAAAAGATACTCCAAAAGGAAAGGCGGTAATAATTGAAACCTCCAAAGGCAATGTAGAAATGGCTGTTTATCCCGATCTAATGCCTGTTACAGTGAATAATTTTGAAAAACTGGTTGGTTCCAATTTTTATAACGGCCTTAGCTTCCACAGGGTTGAACCGTGGGTGGTGCAGGGTGGAGATCCTAAAGGAAACGGAAAAGGGGGTCCCGGCTGGGCAATAAAGTTGGAAATCAGCCCGGAGCTGAAGAATGTCAGGGGGGCGGTGGCCATGGCAAGAAGTCAGAACCCGGACTCTGCAGGATCACAGTTTTACATTCTGAAAAAGGATAGTCCGCACCTGGATGGCAATTACGCCGTTTTCGGCAGGGTCACCGAAGGGATGGAGGTTGTGGATAAATTTGAACCCGGTGAAAAGATGATAAGGGTGAGGTTTAAGTAATTGCAAATAAAAGAAGGGATTATCAGGTGGTTACCAGCCAGTTGGACCCACTTCCCACAGGAAGTAATCTATCCTGTTGGGTCCCTTTTTTATTTCCACCGTAAAAGAGGCCACATAGGCTGAGGAGTCGTTTTCAATCAGTCTCCTGGGTCCCATCTGAACGTTATACTGGTTTACCTTTCTCCAGTTATGCAGAGCGTCCAGAAGAGTCCTGGAAATACTGTCGGCCTCGGTTTCCTTAATGCTGTTTCTCTGGACCCTTACCACAACAGCAACTTTTTTTTCAAAGGTTTTATAGCCCTTTTCCTGCAGCTTTTTTAATACGGTGTCGTAAAATTCCTTTTTCAAATCTGCTGACGAATTGTTGTCACTGGGGACAATGGCTTCCAAGCCAAAGGTAAAAGCTTCTTCATCCGGTTTTATTACCCACATGACAAACACTCCATTACTCCATTATTCCGTAATTAACTCCTGGACTTTACAGTAAGTTCAATGTTAAACATATTTCCTATATCAATAAACAGTTTCCAATTTGGACGGTTGCGGTTTTCATCCACCAGGGACTTAAGGTGTCCCTTTATCTTGTCTGGAATTTCGGCGCCGCAGCTGGGGCATTTGGGGTTATCCAACCTGCCCTCGACAACTTGATACTTCCCGCCGCAATCGCCACAGCCTATTATAATCAAAGCCCGCACCCCCATTTTATAATAAATGGCTATCAAAGTTTAACATTCGACAAAAATGCAACTAAACCTGTTTCTTTTAATCTTAATTTTTTGAAGATGGGCCCGGTGAATAACCCGGCCCCTGCAACCTGAAAATAGCAAAAAGTAAGCTTTATTCCCACGAGGGGCTGGGAGAAAACAGAAAAATACTCTTTTTCCATCCTATCTATGACGTTTGTGCATGGACAGCTACCCCTTTTTAACTGAACAGTTGGAACGGACAGACCGATCCAAGGTTTTTACCTTTCCTGAATACATTGCGTTACAGTACCACCTGATAAGTTCTTTTTTAACCATTTGCTTAAAATTTGCGTCTTCGGACCGACTTTCAGTTTTGTCATTCCTTTTAGAATAGGCCATCGAACTTCCTCTCCTTCCGGCAGTAGCAGTATATATCTTAATGCTATTTAGCGTAAAGCAATATTATTACAGTTATAAAAGAGTAAAATAATGATGAAATAACTTACAGCTCTATTCATGTTTCATAAAACTCTCAGGCGCGGCCCGGGTCCCCTGGCGGCCTGGTACTGACCGCAGTCAGGGCAGGGAAAACGCATCCTGGACAGTATTTCAGAATACAACTTCTGAATATCCTCGAGCTGTTTTTCTATATCAGGGATTTCAAATAGAGTTCCGCATTCATTACACCTGATGGCGGCGGCCAGGTTGGGCTTATCTGCCAATTATATCACCTCCTGTTTTATATTCTCTACCCTTTTAGGCGGTCTTTATACCAAACGCGATATAAAAAAACACCCGGGTGACAGGTGGTGGTATTGCCAGATCCGGGGATTGTCATCCGGTGTATTGATTTATATATAGGCTTCCTTTTCATTAAAGCTTACCGTTGTCCAGCCATCTTTTACAGCCATGTAGGCATAGCCCTCTAAAACTATAACGTCTCCGGGTTTAAGTGGGAGTGCTGTTTTAGGCGCATTTTCCGCACGTGAAAGCATTTTTAACAGTGTGAATACCTTATCAGGACTTTCAGCCTTTACCGTGCCCGAGTAAAAATAATCTCCGGCCACCGGCTTTTTGGTGGAACAGTGCTTCATCCCTGTTAATTTGTCTTTAACCCTGTATAGTTTTGCAAACACATTATCACCCCAAGACAACCTTAATACACATAATTTTAATTCAATCAGTAGACTTTTTAATCATACCCAATGCCTATTTTATTGGGCCTTAAGACTCAATTGCCGTTCTTATTAACATTGTATTGGGCAGCAGGGTCTAGCTATCCAATTAATGGCATAAATGTTGCAAGAAAGATAATAAAACTATTTAAGGAGATCACCGATGAACAATACATTAGACTATTTTCTAAATCCTCAGTCTGTGGCTGTGGTGGGGGCAACAAGCAGAACAGGCCCGGGCAGCTATAACAGTGTTGAGGTGATGCTGGAAAAGGGTTATAGGGGAAAAATATATCCGGTTAACCCCAGGGCTCAGGAAATAATGGGCCTTAAGACGTACCCTTCAATACTGGATATACCACACCAGGTGGATTTGGCGGTTATTACCACGGGCAGGAATGCCGTTCCCCAGTTGGTCCGCCAGTGTGTGGCCAAACCTGTGCGGGGAATAATTATAATTACCCAGGGCTTTGCCGATGCCGATGAAAAGGGAAGGGCCATGCAGTCTGAAATAAAGGACATTATTTCGGGCACCGGAATAAGGGTGGTAGGTCCTAACACATTGGGAGTGATAAATAATTTTGATGGCTTTATAACCGCCTTCCTGTCGGTACCCATCAAATTTTCAGGCGTGGGCCTCATCTGCCAGTCGGGAATGTTTATCAACGGACACTCCGATATATACAACGGAATCGGATATGGTATTGACATAGGGAACTCTTCCGACATAGGTTTTAACGAGGTGCTGGATTTTTATTCCCGGGAGAACCGCGTTGAAGTTATCAATCTGCACATGGAGGGTATTTCCGGAGGCCGCCGTTTTATTGACATGATGAGGGAAACAACCAGACAAAAGCCGGTAATTGTATATAAAACCGGAAGGACTGAAGAGGGGGCGCATGCGGCAGGATCCCATAGCGGTTCCCTGGCCGGGGAAGATCATGTGTACGGGGCCGCCTTCAAACAGGCGGGGATAATAAGGGCGGAAACCTTCGATGAGCTGAGGGACTTTAATAAAGCCTTTATGAAATACAAAACCATTCCCGGTAACAGAGCGGCTGTGGTCACCTTTACCGGGGGCGGAGGAATTGCACTGCTGGATGCCATGGGAAGTTCGGGACTTGTTCCAGCCAAACTGAGCCCGCAAACACTTCAAGAAATAGCTGAAATCTTTCCAGATTGGCTGGAGGTTTCGAACCCTATTGATCTCTGGCCCTCGGTTATGGCTCACGGATATGACAAAGTCTACCCTCATATTTTCAGGTGCATCATGGACGATCCCGGGGTCGATATGGTGATATGCCTGGGGTTCTCCCATGCTGTACCTGCGGAGGGTGATTCTTTCCTGGAAGAATATATACTGGAGGCCGCCCGCAGGAGGCCGGATAAACCGGTGGCTCTGTGGAATTTCGGGTCCGCCAGGCACCAGATGGTCAATTTTATTGAGGACCGTGGGCCGGTGGCGGTGTTTTCCTCTCCTGAAAGATTGGCCAGGGCCATGGGTGCACTTTATCAGTACTATCATCACATCAGAAACATGAATAATGAGCCTGCCATCGTTTCAGACAGAACCATGGAACTCGGATTATCGGATAAAATTAAGGGAGCCTTGCCCGGGCACGAAGCAATGGCTTTGATCGGCAAGTCAGGGATTCCTGTTGTCAGGGGAAAATTGGCCCGGAATATGGAAGAAGCACTGAAGGCAGCGGTGGAGATTGGTTATCCGGTGGCCATGAAGGTGGTAAGTCCCCAGGCAGTCCACAAAACAGAAGTGGGGGGTGTAAGGCTCAATATCCTGAACAGTGAGGAACTGAAGGAAGCTTATGAGGGCATTATCGCCGGGGTAGTAAAGAAGGTCCCGGGTGCACTGATTGAAGGAATACTTGTGGAGGAATTTAAAACCGGGGGAATTGAGCTGATACTGGGAACCAAGCGAGACAGCCAGTTCGGCCCTGTAATTGTTTTCGGCCTGGGAGGAATCTATACGGAAATAATTAAAGATACAGCCTTTCGCATTGCCCCTCTTTCCCGGTCCGGGGCGTTGGAAATGATTAAGGAAACAAAGGCCTACCAAATTCTTCAGGGGGCCAGGGGCCAGGGAAAGGCTAATATTGACAGTCTGGTTAGCGCCATAATAGCCTTATCGCAGCTGGTCATCAGCAATCCTGAAATATCTGAAGTTGATATAAATCCTCTGCTGGCCACCCCGGATGGCGTTTTAGCCCTTGACTGCAGGATAATTGTGTGAGGACTACCAAGAAACTCCCCGCCACGGCGGGGAGTTTTTATGGATTAAGGCTCTATCTGCTTGTAGTTTTTATTCTCTATTTCCCTGAAAGTCCGAAAGACAGCATCTTTCTTCGCACGAAGGATAGTTGCAGCTGTAGGGGCAGCTGCATGGGGCAGTTGTCGTCGCAGGCCATGAGGCCCATGCATCCGAAAGCTCCTTCGTCGGATCCGATAACCTCGAAATATTCATTTCCCGTTCTTTCATCCCTGGGGTCCACCATGAAGCGGGCCACCCTGTTTATCCCGGCAGCGCCCAGGAAATCCTCCCGGATGTTGGCCGTTACACAACCTGCAATGCAGCAGCCGCACTCTATGCAGCGCTCTGCTTCATATATCAGTAGGGCGGTATCGTTTTCCATTCGATCTTCCACGGCATTTGGGTCAAAATCCCTGTTAGTGTGGACCCAGGCCTTTGTTTTTTCAGAAAGGTGTCTGAACCAGGTGCCTGTGTCCACTGAAAGGTCACCCACCAGTTTGAATACCGGAAGAGGCATAAGAGTAATGGTCCCCTTGAAGTCCGTGGTCAAAGTCTTACAGGCCAGGCGGGGCTTTCCGTTGATAACCATGGCGCAAGACCCGCAGATGGCTGCTCGACATACAAAGTCGAACATCAGGGAGGGGTCCTGCTCCTCACGAATTTTATTTAAGGCTGTAAAGATCGTCATGCTCTGCGGTTCCTCGATGACGTATTCCTGCATGAAGGGCTTTACGTCCGGCGTGTTGGGATTATACCTGAAAATGCTGAACTTGCGTTGAATACTCATTTTGCCCTCCTGTCAGTTTATTTTTTACCTTCCGCCGAGGATGCGGAGGATTCACCGTAGCCGCGGTCGCCCGGAGGCAGTTCGGTTATTTTTACAGGCTCATACTGTAACTGGGGCAAATCATTTCCCTCTTTCCAGTAGGCCAGTGTGCGTTTCAGCCAGTTCTCGTCGTCCCGCTTGGGATAGTCCTCCCTGGCGTGGCTGCCCCGACTTTCAGTTCTGGTCAGCGCCCCGTAGGATATGCACAGCGCAAGCCTTACCATTCCAGGCAGGCGCAGGGCTACGGTCAATTCCGGGCTGGCCCATTTTCCATTGGTACTGAGCCCTATTTTATTAGCCCTTTGATGAAGCTCGCTGAGTCTGTCAACAGCCTTCTGCAGATCGGGGCCGTTTCGGAATATACCCACATAATCCATCAGTGTTTGCTCCATATCCTTCCTGATGGCGTAAACATTTTCCCTGCCCTGTTTGCCCGAAATGAGGTTATCTATGCGCTCCTGTTGTTTTTTGGCAAAGCCCTGAACCAGGCTGTACTCATAGTTCAGTTCAGCTCCCTGGGTGTACTCAGCCACCTTTTTGCCCACCACCCAACCGCTGACGATGGTTTCGGCCAGCGAATTTCCTCCCAGGCGGTTAAAGCCGTGAAGATCCCAGCAGGCGGCCTCGCCCACCGAGAACAGCCCTTTGAGGCCGTATGCATAGCCGTCCTTGTTTGTCCTTACCCCTCCCATGCTGTAGTGCTGGGTGGGCCGCACCGGAATAAGGCTGTTTACCGGGTCAATTCCGTTGAAATTCTTGCATATATTGGCTATCTCACGTAGGTTTGTATTTATATGCTTTGCCCCCAGGTGCCTTATATCCAGCCAGAGGTGAGGGCCATAGGGGCTGTCAACTCCATGTCCCTTGCGAATATGCTGGATCATGCGGCGGGACACCACGTCCCGGGAAGCAAGCTCTTTTTTCTTGGGTTCATAGTCCGGCATAAAGCGGTGCATGTTCTTATCCAGAAGGTAACCGCCGTCGCCCCTGGCACCTTCGGTAATCAGTATCCACACCGGAACCATGCCGGTGGGGTGAAACTGCACCGCCTCCATGTTGCCAAGGGGTACAATGCCTGTATCAAGGGCTATGGACATTCCGTTGCCCTCGTTTATAACCGCGTTGGTTGATGCTCCATAAAGCCTTCCGTAGCCTCCGGTGGCCATAATGGTGGATTTTGCCAGGTATATTCTAAGCTCCCCGGTCTTGAGGCACCTGGCTACAACTCCCAGGCAGGTCTCATCATTGTGAATTATGGAAATAGCCTCGGTGCGGTCGTGCACCGTAATGCCCATCTTAATGACCACGCTGTCCACGGCATATTGCATGGTGTGTCCGGCTCCGTCGGCGGTGTAGCAGGTCCGCCACTTGGCGGTGCCTCCGAAGTCCCGGGCAGTGATCAGCCCTTCTTTATCCCTGGAGTCTTCAACCTCCCGCCCGTCGGGAAGAACTTTTTTACCGGCCACAACCCTGTTCCAGGGAACTCCCCACATGGCCATCTGGCGGATGGCCTTGGGCACGGTCTCCACAAAGATTCGAGCCACTTCCTGGTCGCAGCCCCAGTCAGAACCCTTAACGGTATCAGAAAAGTGAACGTCGGTGTTGTCTCCTTTACCCATGGCGCAATTGCCCAGTGACGCCTGGCATCCCCCCTGGGCAGCGGTACTGTGAGAGCGCCGGGGCGGCACCAGACTAAGAATTATTACTTCCAGACCCTGGGAGGCCGCCTCTATGGCTGCCCTTTCTCCGGAAAGCCCAGCCCCGACAACTAAAACATCGGTGATTATGGTAGTATAGTTACTCATCAGGCACCTCCCATCTTAAGAAATACCCACAGGGCAGCCAGGCCCAGTGTGAGAATAATTACGGTGATGATCTTGGAGATATATCCCAAAGGTTTTCTGGGGAACCAGCCCCATTTTACAAACTGGCGGTAGATACCGAAACCGGCGTGATATTCACCCAATATAAGAAGAACCAGATAAAACCACCAGAAGGAATTAATACGCTCCGCGCTGGTCAATGCGGCTATGGGCCAGCCTGTTATGACTACCCACATATGGATGCTTCCCAGGGCAAATATTGCGGCCCCGGTTATTACCTGGAAAACCCAGACCCAGGTGTCGGTGCCCTGAAGCATTTTAGCGTGTCTCCATATTATTTTCTGTTCCTGGTAGCGGGTTGGCAGCCTCCGACCGGCTGTTAGTATATGCATTATAAATACCAGGATAATAAAGGGTATGCCTACGTAGGAAAGATAGTAGTCGTCCAGGGCCTGGGACAGGGCATTAAATGTTTTGCTTCCCAGCAGTATGGTGGCTACAAAAAGCATGTGTGTCCATAGGAAACCCACCAGCGTTACCCCGGTTAGAAGCTCAACCAGGTCATAGTACAGTTCGGCTTTGGGGTTTCTTGTTAAGATTTTTTGTACCAGCATTTTTGTCTCCTTTCGTTGTCCTCATGATCCGGTAGTGCTTCCTGGAACCTGACCAAAGTACCGCGGGCACGGGCCGGGAGGGAATTAAAAATATTAAATTATTCATACGCAAATTTGGTGCCAGAGCGGAAATCAGATTAAAGCTACAGAAGATACAATGTTTTCTGCCCTGGGGCGGCTAAATGGACTAAATTTTAAGGTATAACAGAAGCACTTTTTTATAATAATTAGAAAAACCGTTTTTTAGTGAATTGAAATCATACTCCCCCACCCAAAAAACCCTTATAAAACCTGCGCTTTTAAAATTGGCAAATTTCTATTTTTTAAAAACTGACAGGTTAATTATATCAGATATTATTAATGGTGAAACCCCCGGATTAGGAAGCATAGATATTAAGGCCATTATTTTTAAAGGAATTGGAATAAAAATCTTTATCTTGTTTCTGATTTTGTGATAAAAAAAGCACCTCTTTTCAGGAGGTGCTTTTTTACCAGCAAGGTAGAAGGAGTTGCTATTTGTTTACGCTTACAAGGTTACTCTCACCGTAGAATTTAACTTTGCATTTAAAACCTTCACCTATAAACCGCAGGGGCGCCATGGTTCTGCCGTTTTCAATGGCGGCCGGTACGTCCAACTGTACCTCTTCTCCGTTTACCACTGCTGTGGTGCTGTTTATTTTCATTTCCACCGACAGGCCGGGGCCGGTTATTGTAACCGTGTCTGTTTCGGCGTTGTATGACACGTTGGCGTTCAGGCCTTCAGCTATGAATCTGATCGGAACTAAAGTTCTGCCGTTCACTATCCTGGGGGGTACGTCAAACACTGGAGTTTTTCCGTTGACATAAACCTTTACGGCCAGGTTGTTTTGATTTGCGTGTATGCGGTCAAGATCCATGTAGGTTTCGTCGTCCACAGGATTTCTCAGGGCTGAATTTTCCATGTATCTCAGGGCTTCAGATAGTTTACCCTTTTTCATGTGTATCTGGGCCATTAATTTGTATGTGATTGCAGTGTTGCTGTTTGCCGAATCATCCTGGGAAATTTGTGCATCAATCTCGTTTGTTATAATTTCGACATCGGTTGCATCGACCGAGTCCAAATTGTTTTTGAATGCATACACCGCTTCAGATACGCTCCTGCCATCCAGAATGGCCTGAAGCACCGCCCTGGCCTGGGGATTTTTTACATGTAAAAGAGCATTTGGTATACCCATGTGCCTTTCCTTGTCAGCCTTACCGTAAACTGACCCTGTTACCGATTCTTCTTCATCCTTGTCTTTATCCTGGTTGCTTACCTGCTGCAAGTTCTTCTCCTGGGACTTCCACCCGGGCTGATTCTTACTTTTTACATTGGGCGATGCGAACGCGGACTGAGTAATAAGAAGCAGAAGACTGGCTACCATTAGAAGTGATATTAATTTTTTTGACACTTTAATCACTCTCCTTTAAATATTAATACGGTATGACATTTTTTTTAGGGGGGTGAGCAGTAAAAATAGAAAAAAGTCACAGTATTATTACCAAAAAACACCGACAAGAACGATTTTTCGTTCCTGCCGGTGTTTGTCATATATATGCCGGTGGCACCGGGGGTCCTTATAATTTTACCAGCTTTTCATAGTGTCGTAATTGTGGCTCAGTGCGCCTGCCAGGGATACCATCATTGTACCGCTTCTTTTTTCCATCAGTATTTCAGCTCTTTTGATTTCAGCACGGTAGAAGGGCTCCTCGAAACATCTTTCAAACCAGTTTCTGAATTTATTTACCATAACTACATCTCCTTCAAGTGGTTACTGCTTGATATCATCTTACTCCTGCCGGGGAAAAAGATAAATTAATTTTTGTTGAATTGCTTAATGTGGTAGTCTACGGTTTCACATGGACTGTTTGCAGCCAACGGGCTAGGCGAAAGTTTCACAATAAAAGGTATTTTTCTGATCTTATACGAAACCGTGGAACCATTTCCTTCGTCAATAGGTACAAAGACAAAAGTAGTATTGAAAGGAGCAGGGGTCATGACAAAAAGAAGTATTTTCCCCGTGATATTGCTGTTGGCTGCTGTGGTAATCATAGGGCAGTTTTTTACCCCCGGGCAGTCGGTGGCCCAGGAGCCTGGAAGATTTACCAGCAGGCAGCACCTGGCCGAATATGTCAGAGAAAATATACGGCTGGTACAAGGGTATAGCGCGTTAGGAGGAAGGGCTTCTACTGATATGATGGTGATGAGCGGTGCTCCGAAGGCGCCGACCGTAGCCAGGGAAATGAAAAATGAGAAGCTTAGTGCCTCCGGAATGCAGGAATCACAAAGCGAAGCGTATTCCACAACCAATGTTCAGGTCGGGGGGGTCGATGAGGCCGACATAATAAAAAATGACGGAAAATATATGTACATAGCCTCGGGTAATCAACTGCACATACTGGAGGCGTACCCGGCTGAAAAGTCCAGTCTTTTATCCACCGTCAGGTTTGATGGGTATATATCCGGATTATTCCTGAATGGCAGCAGGATAATTGTCATTAGCGGCAAATCGGGAAATTCGGGGATGGTGGCGTCTGTTTATGACGTTACCGACATGGCCAGGCCGCTTCTGGTGAGGACTCTTTCCTGGGAAGGGGGTTACGTTAGCTCCAGGATGATTGATGACTATGTTTATCTGGTTCTCAGCACGCCAGTGATTCTTAACGGGAGCGAAAAAGGGAACGGGGATGACATCAATCTGCCTGTTTTTAACGAAAATGACCAGATCAGGGTTATACCGCCGGAGGAGATACACTATTTTGATCACCCTGACCACTCCTACCTATATACAATGATAATTTCGGTAAACATAAAAGACGACAGGCAGGAGGCTTTATGCAAAACACTTCTGACCGGGGTTTCCCAGAATGTTTACTCTTCTCAGGAAAATCTGTATTTAACCGGTCCAAAGGCGCCAGATATGGTGTCAATCAGCAACAGGCTTTTGGAGGGCCTGGCATCTCTGGTGGACGGGGATACCGCCGGACAGATCAGAAGCATACCGGCCTCCTCCGGTAGCCCTGACAAAAAAGTGCATCAGGCTTATCAGATTCTGGAAAGCTATATCAGCAGTCTGGACTATGCCCGGGAGGTGGACCTGGGGAATAGAATAAGGCAGATGCAGGAAGTATTTAACAGGGATGTGGCCAGGGAAAGAAATAAAACGGCTATTTACAAGTTTTCCTTAAAGGACGGAAGCATTGATTACGGGTGCCGGGGAGTAGTTAACGGCCAGCTTTTAAACCAGTTTTCCATGGATGAGGAAGGAGGTTACTTCAGGGTGGCCACCACCTCGGAGGGGTGGCTGTTTTCTGACCGGCCTGTATCCCGCAACAATATTTATGTGATGGACGAAAAACTGAATGTTGTGGGTAAACTGGAAGGTCTGGCCCCCGGAGAAAGAATTTTTTCTGCCAGGTTCATGGGAGGAAGGGTTTATCTGGTAACCTTTAGAAGGATTGACCCACTATTTGTAATTGACCTCAAAGACCCCGGCAGCCCTAAGGTGCTGGGCGAGCTTAAAATACCCGGATATTCCGATTATCTGCACCCTTATGATGAAAATTATCTTATAGGTATAGGGAAGGAGGTTCCGGTGCAGCCGGATCCGATGCCAATGCCGGCGCCACGGACTTTAATACTACCTCCAGCGCCGAGGGAACAGGGTGTAAAAATTGCTTTGTTTGATGTAAGAGATCCCTCCAGGCCGGTGGAGATTTCCAGGTATGTTGTGGATAAGACTTACTCCGATTCCGAGGTTTCAAGGGATCACAAGGCCTTTCTTTTTAGTAAGTCCAGAAATCTTATGGCGTTACCGGTTTCATACCCTGAAAACAACACACCTGTAGCTGACAAAGCTCTGTTTAGGCCATATTACAGGCAATGGCAGGGGATGTACGTTTTCAATATCTCTCCATCGGAAGGCATCAGCCTGAAGGGTAAGATTGAGCATCCATCCAGGCAGGATTTAAATGGATATCGGATAAGTGAAGGGGTGAAGAGGGCGGCTTTCATTAACGAAGTTTTTTATACCATATCCCAGGGTGCGGTGAAAATGAGCAATATAGATAATTTGAAAGAGATAAAAACCATCAGTTTACCTGGAAAATAGCTGTAAGCTATAAGCTTAAATTTAAAAGTGGAAGGAGTCTTTAAATTGGCTAACCTTCCACTTTTTTTCCGGGGGTTGAAAGCGCGTAAACCTGGAAGTCCGTATCAGTCGGGGGCTTACAGGCCCCTCCTGCTGGATATGCTACCACCGATAGCCGTTTTCGCCTCCGGGGGGGTCGTTATTTGGGTCAAACCAGGCATCCAGCATTTCAAACCAGTTCCCCACCGTGTTTATGGCAGGGTTTTGGTTGTCCTGGCACCACTTTAATTTTCCGTAATAATGTCCGGGCCACCATGTGTTTATGTCAATAGAGTTGTACCACCACTGGTATCCCCAGTGTTCGTGGCCATTGTAAATTCTGTCTCCACCCGGGAAAAAGATGGAGATACCGTTTTTACCTTCCTCAAAGCCGGGAAAATCCGGACCGGCAAAAGAATGCTCAACCATACCGTAAACTGCGTTCATTACCGTATTTGCCTTGCTTTGGATTGTGGCGTTAAAGGTGGTGCTGGTCCTCTTGGCCAGGTCGTAGAGGTCAAAGAAAGGCATACCGACCCACTCGATCTCATCGGATTTGTTAAAGTACTCCAGTGTTTGGTCCCTAATGGCTTCAAAATTTGCCTTACCGCCGCCGTATACATGCAATGAAACCGAAAGGTCGTCTACGGCGTTTTTTACAGCGGCAGCCTTTGTCAGGTCGTAACAGCTCAGGGACTGACTGTTTATCAGCCCGTTAACTGAATCCCTTTGCTCCTCAACAATGACTCCGCCCAGTTGAAGCATCGTTATAGTTGCCGGGTTATAGTAACATTCCTGTCCTCCCATTGTTACGTCGCCCGTTCCGTTATTTTCCACGGCCTTAGCCGAATTCAGACGTGCCAGTATATTGTTGTACTGCCAGCCGGATCCCCATTCGTTGGGGGCCGAGGCCACCATGACAGTGGCTTCGAAGCTGCCGTTTCCCGGTCTGTACTGATAGGCCACCTCCACCGAACCCATTACACAGGCGTCAAAACCCAACAGGTCTACCGATTCGGCGGCGGTCAGAACATCAGATATTTCACCTGTGTAAAGGGGATCTCCACCGCTTGTATTATCGAAACATATGGTCCTGATGTTATTATCATTCTCCGTCCCGCTTCCTCTGGACCCGCCGCCATGGTTTTCGAATATGAGGGTATACCTGTCCGCAGGATAATTTGTCTTACAAAACTGTATGAATTTCTTTACAGTTAACGCATCGCCCATATTGGCTTCATAGTTGGATGTCGTGGTGATTTCCGGGAACTGTGCCCCTCCTCCTATCCTGGTGCAGTTTCCTCCAGTTATTTTATATAGTCGGGTGTCAGTGAAATTTTCTCCCAGTATGGCTTCATCTGTTGAATAACCTGGAGTTCGGTCCAGCAATGTGATTAGATTGACATCATCAGTTACTCCTGCTTTCATTTCCGCAATATCGTTCAAAATATTTGGTTCCAGGTTATTATCAGCGTCGCTGTATACCATTAGGGTCAATCCCTTGTTGAATATAATTGAAAGGTTATCCATTGATGAATTGTTTACTGAAGCTGCGTTTCCGCCTGAAAAGGCGTTGTTGGTGAAGGAAATTGTCAGATTGTTTACGTTGTTAATGGCCGTGTGGCTGCCAGCGTTGCCGCTCAGGGTAATGATTGCTGTCGTATCGCCGGTTTTGACAACTGAAACGGTCAGTCCCGCGGGCAAGTTACCGACTGTATAGTCAGTTGTCATATCAATATTTCCAGCTGAAAAGCTCTCGTTGGCCAAGGTAACGGTTATGGAGTTGCTAATGGAACCGTCATTGGAGGCCGACTCATTAAATTGTCCGCCGCCCCAGGCCATGCTCCTGGCAGGCAAGGGTGGGGGGGATCCACCACCGCCGCCGCCACCACCACCTACGCCAGAAGGTATGCCAATAACGCTGGATCCTCCGATTGTGGCCATAATCCCCGAGGATATTGTGGTGTTGGAAGGTTTTTGACTAATGGTGACGTTATTGGACGATATATTTGCCGTTCCTATGGCGCCTTCGCCGTCTATATCAGAATTTGCCTTGGTATAGAGGGTATTTACCTTTGCGGCTTTGAAAACAGTGACCCGGGCATTGTTTGCATAAGAGGAAATAGTAAGTATTCCTATAGTTCCGTCCCACAAATCCATCTTGTTACCCGGAATATCTAGAAAAACTTCATTGAAATCACCAGACAAATAAACTCTTTCGCCATTAATCACTGATAATGTGACTTGTTTAAAACCCTCACCCGTAACATTGGATTCCTTTAGCACGCCACCACCTGACTTCATGATTACCGTGCCGACATCGGTGCTGCCCTGGGCAACAACTCTCACCTTAAGGTTGGCGGGAGTGTCCACCACTATTTTATCTCCCTTGAAGTCCTTTAGAATTATACTGTCAGGGCCGCCTCCGTTAATTGTGGTAGTCCCTTTGACTGTAACGTTCTTTAGTGTTACAGAGCCGTCACCAACACTCTCGGCTATGGTAAGGTCTCCAATAATGGTGGTATTTTGAAGTATTACATCCTTTGCGCTAATGATGATATTTCCATCAATGCTGTTGATGTCTGCTTCAGGTCCGTAAGTTCCAGCTTTTTTATACTCCAGTGCGCCATCCTGCCGCATTACAGGATCAATCCGTGGACGCTGAGGTCTTTCCCCCTGCACCTTCTTTAACAAAACTGCCGCCTCAGCCCGGGTAATGGGATGTCCTGCTTTAAACTCAGCGTCGGGGTAGCCTTTCATGTAACCAGAATCGATCATAGCTGCAACGGCTCTTTTGCTCCAGGACGGTATACTTTTGGCATCCCTGAAATTATTTATTGCTGAGAAATCAGTACTGTTTTTGTCAAGTATTTTGGCTATTATAACCGCTGACTCTTGACGGCTCATACCGTTGTTCGGTTGAAAAGTGCCGTCTTCATAGCCTGAAATGTAACCCGCCGCTTTTGCTTTGGCTACCTCACCATAAAACCAGTCAGCCTGTTTTACATCTATATGCGTTACTTTTGTGCTGCCCTCAAATCCAAATGTCTTATTGGTCATAGTGATAAATTCTGCTCTGGTAATGGTATTGCCAGGTTTAAAGGTGTTGTCATCATACCCTGTTACAATACCGTTTTCCAGCATATACAGTACCTGGCTTTCCGCCCAGTGGCCCTTCATGTCGCTTATTTTTGCGCCTGAATAGGCATATAACGTTCCTATACCTGATAAGCTTGGCAAAACAAGCATTACCGAAAGAAGTATCCTTAAAAAATTTTTATTCCGCAAAGAAAGCCCTCCAAAATAATATTTTTAAATATATTAATCAGTTATTATATCTTAAAAAGTTATATATTTGGCATTTAACATCTAATTTCCTTTAGGAATAATGTCGCATAATGTCATTCAAAGAAAAAATATAATAGAGAAGCAATGAATAAAACGTTTTTGCCCGGCTCTTTTTGAAAAAGCCGGGCAAAAGTTCCTGTTTTAAGTTAATTGTTATTCCCTATGTCTTTTGTTTTTAAGAGAATCCGAGCTATGTATTCATTATTTTGCTGCCGGGCCAGTGACAGGGCTGATAATCCGCTTTCACTTTGAAAAGCCGGGTTGGCCCCTGCTTCCAGTAGTATTTCCACAGTTCTCGCATGCCCCAGGTATGCGGCGGCCATTAAAGCCGTAATTCCATCATCACTACGGGCATTCACATTGGCACCCCTTTTCAGAAGCGTCAGTACCACAGGGGAAAAACCACCCCTGGCCGCCAGCATAAGTGCCGTGGCGCCGTATATGTCTCCGGCGTCAGGGCACATTCCACCGTCCAGGAATACCTTGGCCATTGTACTGTTGCCCTCCCCGACACACCGTAAAAAAGTCTCCTCACTGAAGGGATAAACGGTTATATCGTCTCCAGTTCTTACCCGGCCTCCTTTGACCACCCGTCCGAAAAGTCCCTGGCGGCTTATTATGTAGGGACGACCGTAATCTTTATATTGATCCTTGCCAATATGCAAAATCTTAATCACAGCCTCACCAATACTGGCAAAATTCCCTACAGACAAGAGAGACGGTTCAACTCCGGAAATAGTAAAATTTTCGGTATAGCCGCAGTTCAATAACTCATCTTTTTTTTCCAAAGGCATATTTTTCAGGAATTCCACAGGGAAAATACTGACTTGCCTGTCCCAGTCCCCTGCGTGGGAGTCCCCCTCCAGTCCCCAACCTTCAATAACCTCTACCTGATCAATACTATTTTTTTCAACACCTTTTACCTGACTTATATTAATTGATATAACCTTTCCCATAGGCATCCTTTCATATAAGCAGTTATTATGAACAGTTGGCCACATTTTATCCGGTTTATTATGCCCTGTCAACTTAATAATGTGTGGTATGCGTTAATAGGTGATTTGAAATATAGTCCCTTATTTCGTTCCAGTTATAAACCCTGGTAACCATTTGGGGCAGTAATCCCTGGTTGTATGTGGCGTCCATTAACAGCACCGGGATACCGCACGAGGAGATCTGATCGGCATTTTTTTTGCTGTCCTCAATAAATAAATCCACACAAAGGTCCTGGCAGCAGCTGCGTTTGTCGTGCTGCCCCAAAAGCTGCAGCCCGTGATAAGGAATTTTATATTTATCCAGCCAGTCTCTGGTCTGGCCGATATAGGCGGTGGTGCGGGCTGAAACTATCTGTATCTGGCAGGTATTGAATATATTACTGAGAATCTCCACTGATCCCGGAAGGGGTACCGCCTCTTCGATAATCTCCAGTTCCTTTTGCATAATGACTTCATCCAGCTGCTTTCGGTCAATTCCAAACATTTTTTGGGGATTGAAATCCATAAAGTCTTTCAGGGAATAGTTTTTTTCAAATAATTGGTTGAGCTTTTCTATGATTACCGGCTGTGAGTCCGCGATAACCCCATCTATATCAACTCCGATTTTTTTCATCCGTATCCTCCTTTTTTGCCACAAATAAAGCAGCCTTTACCGCAACGGGGTCAGGCTGCCCGCTCTATAACTTTGTTTTTTTCAATTCTACGAAAGGGCGTAATTTCCTTTAGTTATTTTTTTTGTCCTGATAAAAAGTCCAATCCTTTGAAAGTTGGTTCATCCCCTATAATGCAATGAAAAACTGGCCATAATAAAAATGGTGATACACATTGAGAAGAAAATGGATTTCAGCGCTGCTTTCGGCGATCATACCGGGGGCCGGCCAGATATATAATGGTGATTATGTCAGAGGATTTATACTGGTGTTTGTGGCTACCCTGACTTTTTCACTGGGAGGTATAACCACATTTACGACGGCCCTGGGCGTTTTAATATGGGTTATGGGTATCGTGGATGCCTATAGGGGGCAGGTAGCCCGCAAGACTATCTAATTACTTCCTGTTCTGCTTCTGCTTTATTGTTTGCCACTGCTCCCGGGCTTTTTCCACCAGCTTGACGGCCAGATCCTTCTGGGGGTGCTGGGTGATCCTGGCAAACCACTTTAATGCCTCTAATGAATTGCCGCAATTGAGATGAATTTGTCCTATCATATACAAAAGATGTAGATCCTGCTGAGGGTCTTCATATTTTTCCTCTTCGTAAGCCGCCAGGAATCTCTGCTGGGCCGCCAGCAGATTTTTTCTTTCATTTTCACGATCATTTTTGTACCTGTATAACCAGGCCAGCTTAAGGCAGATATCGGCTTTTATAAAATGGCTAATTTTTCTGTCGTAATGGACCATATAAGCTTGATTGTATGCTTCAAAGGCCTGTTCAATGCTACGGGGGCCGGTTAAATCAGGGATATTCTTAATTTTGTCCAGCTTTTCCTCCAATGTTTTTTTAGTCTGCTGATTAAGCTTTTCCAGGATGCTGTCATTAAAGGCGTATCCACAGTGGGGGCATACTGCTATTTCATAAAATATGGGGTTCAAATCGGTGTAATGGGGGCAGAAATCATCATCTGTTGCTTGTAGGTCAAGATATTTTTTTTTGACTCTAAGGCAACTAACTGGCATGCCACAATATGGGCACATGTATTCTTCTCTGTAAAAACGGTTATCATCAGGTGGTTTTTCAGCACTTTCCGAGGCGGTGGCGAAGGTATCCATCAGAGTTATTCTCAGGTTTTCATTTATGTCGGTGAGATCCTTAAGCCTTTTATTTGTATCCCTAAGTCTGCGGCTTACGGTTTCAATGAGCTTCAAGGACACCTCCGGGTTTTGTATCAAAAAAAGGTTGAAATCAGTGCGGTTAATATGAAAAAGCAATGTCTTTTCATGAACCTTTACGGTGGCTGACCGGGGAAGTCCATCCAGCAGAGACATTTCTCCAAATACTTCAGCAACGTCCAGGTCTTTTAGGCTAATTTCATCTCCGTTGTCAGTTCTGGCGTATATGCCCACCTTACCGGAGGCGATTATGTAAAGACAGTCTCCCGGGTCACCCTCATTAAAAACCACAGCCCCGGCGTTATATTGACTGAGTTTGGCCAGGTATGAAAGTTTTAGAATTGAATCCTGGGTGATTTCATTAAACATGGGCACGTTTTTCAATACCTTGATGATTATTTCCCGGTACATTAATTACCTCGCAATAATATGACGTCTATATTATTCTAACAAAAATACAGCAAATTCTGAACTGATTATTTCTGTGTTCTTCAAACTTCCCTCAGGCTAACAGCAATTCTTCTGTCTTTTCCGCAGGACTGGCATTTATATAGGTGGACGCATCGGGGGTCTTCAAAATTCATGTTGAAATAAGGACTGTAGGGGCCGAAGTAATCACTTACCGGGCCTTTATCCACGGTTTTTCCGCCGCAGGAGCAGGCCGGGCCGTTTTTTAGAAGTCCGATGCAGGCAGCACACATTGTAGGCATAGTTACTCTCCTTTGCAAATAAAAGATATTTTTTCACACGCTCTGGTTTGGTATTCAGTATTTGGGCATAACCCTGTTGCAGGTGCGGAATAATTGAAGGAGATATATCTTACGGAGGTGTTATGTTCTGTCTGAGGATAAAGAATTTCCCCAGGTTGACAAATTGGTATCCCTGGCTCTGAAGGCCGCGGAGGAATTCCTGTCTTATGACCAGGAAAAAGTGGATAGGATTGTGCATGCTATGGCGCTGGCGGGGCTGGATAAACATATGCTGCTGGCAAAAAGGGCTGTGGAAGAGACCCGAAGGGGTGTTTACGAAGATAAAATAACAAAGAACATTTTTGCTACTGAGTCGGTATACCACAGTATAAAGTACAAAAAAACGGTGGGGGTGATAAGGGAGGTGGAGGAAGAGGACTATCTGGAGGTTGCTGAGCCCATAGGTGTGGTGGCTGCGGTGATTCCGGTGACCAATCCCACATCCACCACCATGTTTAAGTCTTTAATCTGCCTTAAGGCCAGAAATCCTATTGTTTTCAGCTTTCACCCCGGTTCGGTGCGCTCCAGCACTGAGGCTGCCCGCACAATGCTGGAGTCGGCCCTTTTGGCAGGGGCCCCGCGGGGTTGTATATCCTGGATTGAAAACCCGTCCATTGAGGCCACCGGTTACCTGATGAGACATCCGGGGGTATCCCTTATCGTGGCTACCGGGGGGTCGGGGCTGGTCAGCGCGGCATACAGCACTGGCAAGCCCGCCCTGGGTGTGGGACCTGGAAATGTGCCCTGCTACATTGAAAAAACGGCTAATCTGAGGCGGGCGCTAACAGATCTGATTATGAGCAAAACTTTTGACAATGGCCTTATTTGCGCGTCTGAACAGTCTCTGGTGGTGGATGGGGAGATTTCAGAACAGGCATTTAGTATAATGAAGGATTTTGGCTGTTATTTTGTAAACCCCGGGGAGGCAGGCCAACTGGAAGGGCTGGTTGCGAAAGACGGCAGCTGTTCTCTCAACCCGGAGGTGGCCGGTCAGTCCGCCAGGACCATTGCTGAAATGGCAGGTTTTTCAGTGCCGTCCAATACAAAAATACTGGTTGCCCCACTGAACGGCATCGGGCCGGACCATCCACTTTCGATGGAAAAGCTTAGCCCCATACTTTCATTGTACACGGCAAATTCCACCAGGGAAGGCATTGACTTGTGCGTTAAGGTGGTTGAGTTCGGGGGATTGGGACATACCGCGGTGATTCACTCGGAAAATGAAGAGGTCATAGAGGAGTTTTCCAGGCGTATCCGGACAGGCCGGATTATTGTCAATTCTCCGGCCACCCATGGGGCCATAGGGGACCTTTACAATATTAATGTTCCCTCCTTTACCCTGGGGTGCGGCTCCATGGGCAGCAACAGCACAACTTCCAACGTCAGTGTGGAGAATCTTATAAATATCAAGAGGGTTGCCCGGAGGCGGGATAAGATACAGTGGTTCAGGGTTCCGGAAAGGATATATTTTGAGCGCGGGTCAATAAGTTATCTCAATAAGCTGCCCGGAATTAGCAGGGCTTTTATTGTTACAGACCCTGTAATTTTAAAGCTTGGAATGGTGGAAAGGGCGCTTTTCCACCTAAATAAGCGCAGCAGTCCTTCGATGGTGGAGATTTTTAGCGAGGTGGAGCCGGACCCGTCTCTGGACACCGTCAGGAAGGGCTGTGAAGTCATGCGCAGCTTCAAGCCGGACGCTATAATAGCTTTGGGTGGAGGATCTCCCATAGATGCGGCCAAGGCTATGTGGCTTTTTTATGAGCATCCTGAGGTGGAGTTTGAGTTTTTAAAGCTTAGATTCCTGGATATTAGAAAGAGAACATATAAATTTCCCAAGTTGGGGCGCAAAACAATTTTTGTGGCCATACCCACCACCAGCGGAACGGGCTCCGAGGTTACAGCCTTTGCTGTGATCAGTGACAAGGGTAAGCACATCAAGTATCCGCTGGCAGATTACGAGCTTACTCCGGATGTTGCCATTATTGACCCGGATCTGGCCAGGTCAATGCCTCCCCGTGTGGCGGCCGATACTGGAATGGATGTGCTTACCCATGCCCTGGAGGCTTATGTTTCGGTAATGGCTTCTGATTACACAGATGCTCTGGCGCTTAAGGCCTTGGAAATGGTGTTCAGATACCTGCGCCGTTCGTATCGGGACCCGGGTGATAGAGAGGCCAGGGAAAAAATGCATAATGCCTCATGTATGGCCGGTATGGCTTTTACCAACGCTTTTCTGGGGATTAATCATAGCCTGGCCCATAAACTGGGCGCCGAGTTCGGAATATCCCATGGGAGGATCAACGCAGTACTGCTTCCCTATGTCATCGCCTATAATGCCAGCCCACCGGTTAAATTCACCTCTTTTCCCCAGTATGCGTATTTCAGGGCACCGGAAAAATACCGGGAAGTGGCTTCGTATCTTGGACTTCCGGCTGCAGACAGCGGGGAGGGGGTAGTCTCGCTGATGGGAGAGGTGAAGAAACTCATAGTGGATTTGGATATGCCCGTCAACCTGTCGGGAATGGGTATAAGTAGTGATAAATTTGCCGGCATGGTTGATTATATAGCTGAAGAGGCCTTTGACGATCAGGTTACCGGAACCAATCCGCGAAGTCCGCTTATTTCAGAACTGGCAGATCTGTGCCTCCTGGCCTTCGGCCCTCCACTGAATAAAGAAACTGGAGAGAACCTGGTTGATCCCCGTTATCTCTCCATTCTCCGGTAATACCCAAAATAAATCCCCTTCACAGGGGATTTATTTTATCGGGCTTTGTTTATGTATAAAAGTAGCCGGGAACTTTTTACTGTTCCATCTGCCTGGCAAGAAATCCAGCCGCTGTTTCCGCAAGCTTGGCTTCCATGTTACTCATGGGGACCTTTTCTCTGGAGGCTATGACTACAGCACCGATGGAGACGCCTTCGGAAATAATTGGAGCTATTACCGCTGATTCGAAGGATGACTTATCGTCTTCAGTTATTAAAACGGGAGTGGTGAAGGTCTGAGCCTTCCTGTTTTCCATCACTTCTTCCACTACTGTGCTGATATTCTGGTTCAACATGTCTTTAACGTTCTTTCCGGCCAGTGCCACCACGCTGTCTTTGTCGGTAATGATAGCCATATGACCCAGAGCTTCATTAAGCGATTCTGCATATTCCTGGGCAAACTGACCCAGTTCGTTTATGGGTGAATATTTTTTTAACATTATCTGCCCGGCTCTGTCGACATATATCTCCAGCGGATCACCGTTGCGTATCTTCAAAGTTCTGCGCAGTTCCTTGGGAATTACTACCCTGCCCAAGTCATCTATTCTCCGTACAATGCCCGTTGCCTTTGCCAACAGATTTCACCTCCTTTTGGCTGTTGTATCTTATGTTGTCTTTTTTTATAAAAAATATGCCATAGAAGGTATAAACAGAATAAGTAAAATATGTTAGGGACAAGTGTGAGAATATAGTATAGGCGATGTAAAAGCTGCAATACGGGACCCGGAATGTTTTTGATTAGTTTATAATATATAACGTTTGTGATTATGATCAGTGGAAACTGGTAAAATGGGCACTAGATTCAAATAATCGGGTATTTCAATGGTAATCGACAATCTTTGCGGCCTTGGGAATTCTAGTAGAAGGAAAGTTGGATGCGCTTATTGAAACGCTTATTGAAACGCTTATTGGAAAGCACACAAACACCAATTGAATAATCCATAAAAAGGAAAATGCTATTTCAACTCCCGGTCGGATAAAGTATTTTCAACATGCAGTTTGTGCGGGGCAAAAAAGTCAATGTTTAATGTTGTGATTTTGTTGAGACAAAATTGATAAAATTGTGTGTACAAGATTAAAACAACCTTCAGGACAAATAATTTATGAACTAAGGGATTTTTTAATGAGAAGTATGACTAAATTTGTAAATAAACTTAAGGTGCGGATATTTGACGATGCACTTATCATTGAAGAAGTAAGCTCAATAAATATTCATCGCATTTATATTCTTTCTTTGGTAATGATGCCAATTCATCTTGCCCATATTATGATTTTCTATCTAAATACCATAGGTGCAGATGATACCGTTAATAAATGGCGTCTTGGAATTATAATTGCTCATTCCGCAATGTTTATTATGATATCAATTGTTGGTGCAGTAGCTTATCGCATTAAGCAACAAAAAATAGCTATAGGTAAATCTGCATATATTATTCAAACTATGATAAGCTTGTCTTATCTTATTTTTGGTGTTATTGTCTGTTCCATCGATCAGTTAGTAGCATCAACTATAAACCCATATCTGATGGCATGCACAGGTGTGGCAGTGGCGCTTTTAATCAGACCGGCACTGGCGGTGATTAATTATGCAATTGCCTATATCGTACTCTTCTTTACTGTCTCCGTTACACAGCAAAACGTGGACCTTCTTCTCTCTGTCCGGGTAAATGGTATTACGGCTACCGGCATAGGCCTTGGTGTTGCTCTTTTATTATGGAGAAACAATAACCTAACAATGAGACAAAAAATACAAATACAGGATCAGAATAGAAAACTTGAAGAAAAAAACACGCAACTGGAGGATTTCCTTGCCATTATGAGCCACGAAATACGTACGCCTATGAACGGTATTGTGGGCATGATAGACCTTCTGCTGAGAACCAGGCTCAATTACGAGCAGAGAGAATATGCGGCCACAGCGCGGGAAGCGTCAGAACTGTTGATTATACTTATAAACGATATACTGGATTTTTCTAAAATTGAAGAAGGCAAAATGGTTTTAGAGATTGTCAACTTTGAACTGCCGTCAATAGAAAGAAGTATTCTGACCCTGGTGGAACCCAAAGCCCTGTATAGGGGCCTTGTTCTCAGATCTTCGCTTGACCCGGACATTCCCGATGTGCTTAGGGGTGACCCGGTGCGCCTGTACCAGGTGTTGCTGAATCTGTTAAGCAATGCAATCAAATTTACCGAAAAGGGCGAAATTTCTCTAAGGGCATTTGTGGAGGGGTGGGATACTGATCAGATTACCATTCGTTTTGAGGTGCAGGACACGGGCATAGGTATTGCGGAGAAAGCCAGGGGAAATCTTTTTCAGCCGTTTATCCAGGCCGATCTTTCAACGACCCGCAAATATGGTGGAACCGGCCTGGGGCTTTCCATTTGCAAAAGGATGGTGGAGCTTATGAACGGTCAAATAGGCTATGAAAGTGAAGAGGGTCGGGGTTCAACTTTCTGGTTTACAGTTCCCTTTTTAATAGGAAATGAAAACAAGGATCCGGTTGCCGGTAAAGTTTATGCTTCTGAACGTAACTGGCCACCGGAGTGGAAGAACAATCCTGGCACTATCCTGGTAGCTGAGGATTTTGACATCAATAAAAGATTAATTCTCATTCAATTAAAGAAGCTAGGTCTCACAACCGATGTCGTCAGTAACGGCAGAGAGGCGGTCGAGGCCTTCTCCCGCAACAATTACGCACTGATTTTGATGGATTGCCAAATGCCTTTTATGGATGGGTTTGAGGCAGTCAGAGCTATCCGAAGCATAGAGTCTGTACAGGGAAGGCGAACCCCCATTATTGCGACGACTGCAGGTGCAGCGACAGGAGATCGGGACAAGTGTTTGAGGGCAGGAATGGATGATTGCTTATTTAAACCAATCCGTATGGATGGACTGCAAAAGGTTCTTTTGCGCTGGCTGCCCCATTTTGAGATTTCATCGGAAGTAAATACGGAGACATCTCAGGTATTGGAGTGCGAAGTTTTGGAATTCCCGGAGACAGCGGCCAAGGGAGAAAGTTTCGCGAAACAAAGGAGAATGAACGGGAAAAAACTGACCACAAAGCATTACCTGAGCCAGGCCCCTGATGAGCCGGAAACAGCCTCCGGTAGTGAGACCATAGTTATTGTGGATGATGACCGGGACAGTTCGAATGTGTTGATTTCAAAATTAACCGGTGAAGGCTATAATGTGCTGGCAGTATTTGAAGAGGAGGAGTTGCTGAATATACTTGACCGAAACAGCGGCATTGGACTGGTGATGCTGAATTTAACTGAAACAGGCATGTCCGGCCATGAGATATGTGGTAAAATAAGGAAAAGACACTCGATGGCTGAATTGCCTGTGCTGATACTGACTGCCCGAACTGGCCCGGAAGAAATGAAATTAAGTTTTTCCGCGGGAGCCAACGATTTTTGGGTAAAACCATATGATCTTGAGGAGCTTATAGTCCGTGTAAGGACTCTTATTAAACTGAGGCTGTCCGTTCAAGCCGTGGTAAAGACGGAAATGGATCTTTTACAGGCGCGGATTAAACCTCATTTTATATTTAACGTATTAAATACCGTTTCGTTTTTTTGTGAGACCGAACCCGCTTTAGCAGCAAAGTTGATGGACGAGTTTAGCAATTACCTGAGGTGGAGTTTGGATTTTTCCTGCCCGAATAGTTTTATTACTTTGGAACAGGAAATCAGTCTGATAAAATCTTATCTGGCTCTGGAAAATGCCCGTTTTGGTGAAAAGCTAAAGGTTTTTTTCCATCTGGATGAAAGCGCCTTTACCCAAAAAATCCCTGCCCTCATACTTCAGCCCATTGTGGAAAATGCGGTTAAGCACGGTATTCTGCCAAGGGAAAATGGAGGTAACCTGACAATTAGAGTTAAACTGGAGAAAAATCAACTGATAATGTGCGTGGAGGATGACGGATTTGGGATAAATCCCGGTGTAGCTTCGTCTTTGCATTTAATGGAAGGACCACAGGGCAAGGGTAGCGGCCTGAAGAACATTCAAAAGAGAATTTTTAATATTTATGGGCGAAGCATAAATATTAGTAGTGAAAAGGGGATGGGGACCTGCGTAACCATAATAATACCGGCCCAGGAAGGTGAGGATTATGATACGGGCAGTCGTCGTGGATGACGAAAAACCCGCTTTGGATAAACTCTGCCTGCAGTTGGCCCGGCAACCGGACGTAGAGGTTGTTGGCGCCTATAACAGTCCTAAAAAAGCGCTCGAGGAACTCCTTCGTCTCCACCCTGACATAGTTTTTCTGGATATTGAGATGCCGGGTTTTTCTGGCCTGGAAATGGCAGAGGCTGTTAAGGTGATGAGCGGAAAGTCCTTTGTGGTGTTTGTGACCGCGTACAGTCAGTATGCACTGGAGGCCTTTGGGGTAGAGGCCATGGACTATCTGGTCAAGCCAGTGACAGATGAACGGCTTGCGCAAACAATGAAAAGGCTGAAAAAAATGCACAATACTGACGGGGGAGAAAGCAAGCTGCCTTTGTCGAGATGTATACTGACACTGGGTATACTGGAGTTGAAAGACGGAGCGGATACAATGGGAATCAACTGGCGAACCAATAAAACCAGGGAAATGTTCGCTCTGCTGGTCCATCACAGGGGAAACCCGCAAAAGAAGGATAAAATAATTGAATGGCTATGGCCGGATATAGAATCGGAAAAAGGTTCCCGAATGTTTCATACCACCATTCATTACCTCAGGAAAAGCATAAAAAGCATAGGATTGACTGACGCCCTACAGTTTTCAAATAACCGGTATGTGTTAAATCTGGGTCAAATCACATGTGACGTGGAGGAGTTCGAAAGGTTATGCGCCCAGAGCATCATTGACCTGGGTACGGGCAGCCTTGCGGTTATGAAGAGGGCAATAGGGCTGTACCGGGGCGATTATTTTGAAGAAGAGGAATATAACTGGGCTGCAGATAAAAAAAATAAACTCCTTAGCCTCTATCTGAATCTTTTAATGCAGGTTTCGGAAGAATTAATCCGTGCCCGTAATTATAACGAAGCGGGAGAATATCTTGAATTGCTTGTTCGAAAAAACCCATTGAATGAAGATGCGCAGGTGTTACTAATGGAGGTATACGCGGAAAAACGTGATCGGGATCGCCTGATTAAACAGTTCGAGGAGTATAAAGGTCTGTTGCGGGAAGAACTGGGTGTTGATCCCGAGAGAGAAGTCCGGCTACACTTTTATCAGATGTTAAAAAAGTGCTTTGAGCTTACCCCGCCCTAATGTTCAGAGGCCTTTTATTAATCCTTCGTGGCGTTTGGGGTAAATTTCTGGAAGATTTTACAACCCTATTTTTTGTTTAGAAAATGTTTAGAGAGCTGTGTTAATATTTAATTATAGGGTTAATCCTCGACAGGGGAACATTACATATTGCCTTTGCCAACTGATTTCGCCTACTTTTGGCTGTCTTATCTTATGTTGTCTTTTTGCTATTTGTCTTTAAGTGGATAAAAACACCAGTTTATGAAGAAAGTTAATAAATCAAATATCATGAAATGTCTTTTCTGTTTTTTTGTTTGTCAGAAAAAGCTAGTATGGTGATAAAAGCCTTGAAGAGGCTTGATTAGATGGTACCACCGGGTATATTGGTTAAATCGCTAAGTACTATTCTGGAAGTTAATCTTGTGATAAGCAAAGTATCTAATGAATGGTAAAAAATATTTTTGATTGTTTAGTGCTATTTTGTTACAATATGAAAGAATACAGAGCTATTTTCTGCGATATTATAGGATTAATTTGGTGATAACTGTGAGTATGAATGATAGAATAAGAGTGCTTTTAAGTACTGAAGGAACTTATCCTTTTCACCAGGGCGGTGTCAGCACCTGGTGTAATGTTATGGTTGAAAGCCTTAGCAGTGTGGACTTTGTGGTTTATAGTATAATTATGAACCCATATGTAACCCAAAAATTTAATATTCCTGCCAACACAAGTATGATTAAGGTTCCACTCTGGGGAACAGAGGAGCCCAGTGAACACTTAACCACTCCTTTTTCCCAGGTTTATACCGCAAAAAGATATACTGACAGCAGGGTTGTGGAGGAGCATTTCATCCCTCTTTTTAATAATTTGATTGAAGAGATTATCAAACCAGAGAAAAATCCTCTCAAATTTGGCAATACCCTTGTGGAAATACATAAATATTTGAGAGAATATGATTATAAAAACAGTTTTAAATCTGAACTGGCCTGGAAGGTATTTCGGGCTGCAGTATTGGGATACGCCTCCGACAGTTCAAATAAACTGGCCCAGCCCAGCGTATTTGACCTGATACAGAGTCTCGGGTGGCTATACAGGTTTTTAATAATATTAAATACTCCTTTGCCAAAGGTTGATGTTACCCATTCCGCTGCAGCGGCATTCTGCGGAATACCCTGTGTACTGGCAAAACTGGAAAACAGAACTCCCTTCCTTTTGACTGAGCACGGGGTTTACCTCAGGGAGCAGTATTTATCGCTTTCCAGAAGAGGTTATTCCTCGTATCTGAACACTTTCCTGATCCGCATGGTAAACTCTGTAACCAATCTTAGCTATGCAATGGCTGATCAGGTTTCCCCTGTGTGTAAGTACAACACCCGGTGGGAACATGAGTTTGGAGTGCCTGATAGCAACATCGAGGTTATTTATAACGGGGTGGACCGGAAATTATTCTCCCCTCAGCCTAATTTTATCAAAAATCCTCATCCCATAGTGGTTTCGGTGGCCAGGGTCGATCCAGTAAAGGATATCATAAATTTTATAAAGTCAGCTGCAATAGTTAGAGAAAAAATACCGGATGTGAGGTTTATAGTATACGGAACAGTATCTGTTCCGGAGTACTATGAAGAGTGTCTTGTCTTGCGCAAAGAGCTAAATCTTGAAGAAACATTTATATTTGCCGGGCATACCGATGATGTTCCCAATGCATACAGGAGCGGTGATGTTATTGCTCTTACCAGCATAACAGAAGCCTTCCCTTATTCGGTGGTGGAGGCCATGATGACCGGCAAGCCGGTGGTTGCCACTGATGTGGGTGGGGTCAGGGAGGCAATTGGCGACTGTGGCATTTTGGTGCGGCCCCGTAACCCGGAGCTTTTTGCCCGGGAACTGGTTGTATTACTCGAAAATCCCGCCCTTAGAGTGTCAATGGGAAAGGAAGCCAGGGAGAGGGCATTAAACAATTTTACCATTGAACGGGCGCTGGGACTTTACCTTAAAAGCTACCAGAAACTGGCTTCCAGGACGCGCAAGCCCGCTGCGGTTATAATCGGTATTAAACGGCAGAAACTATTGGCAGAAAAGGGTTATGCCCTGGCGGAATTAGGTTATTGGCAGGAAGCCATAAAACAGTTTCGTTTGGCCATTTTATCGGCGGTGGATTCCTCCGCCGTTCCAGTATTGCTGACTGAGATTGCCATGGCCTACAATAGTCTGGGTAAATTTGATCTGGCCTTTGGTGAATTGGAGAAGGCCGAGGCAATGGCAGAGTTTATTCAAAATACCAACTTAGCATCATAATCCAGGTGGTGAAATAACATTGCAGGAATACGGCTTTAGACGTTCGTGGGTGGGTTATGACAGGGTCCGCGTGGATGCCCTGCTTGAAAAAGAGAATGCTGATTTTAGGCAAAAACTGAAAGAATTAAGAACGGTGATGGCGGGTGAGGTTCACCAGTTGGAACTTCTCAGGGTTGAGATAAAAAAGCTTAAAGACGATGTGGAAACCTATCAGTCTCTGGAAAATGAGATTTCCAGTCTAATTATGGGATTTTACATGAAAGCCTCGGAAAAAGTATACCAGGCCGTGAAGGAAGCCGAGCAAAAAGAACGAAAAGCGGCAGAAAAAGTGCTGAACAGAAAATCCGAGATGGTTACACTTAAAACTGTGATAGAGAGCATTAAGGAAGAAGTCGGCCAGGTAACCAATCGCTACAGATTTGAGATAGAAAAGATAGGAGAGGGATAAGCATGCCTGGCATTCCTAAAAGGTTGATGGGTTACAGTATTCAACAGGTGGACCGATATCTGGAAAAATCAAGGAAGCACCACCGGGATGAGATAGATCGGTTTAATGAGAATATTGATGAATGCAGAAGAGAAAAAGAAAGCCTTCTGAAAGAGCTTAATTTATTGAAGGAAGCCAGGGAAAAACAGACAATAAGCAGGGAAATGCTGGAAATAGCTTTGAAAAGGGCCGCTTCCACGGGTGATTTGCTTGACATGGCCGCAAAAGAAGAAGCAGACAGCATTTGGGAGGAATCAAAACAAAAGGTAGTAATTCATGAAAACTATCTAATCGATGTAGATAATGAAATCAAAAAGATTAGATCAAATATGCATATAACCATGGAATATGTTCAGAAGTTTATAAAAGCACACGAAAGTCCGGTAGAGGTAGAGCCTTCAATCAGGAAGGTTGCGGGTACTATTCTGCATTCCGTTGGCAAATCTGAAAGCATCATATCAGCTCTGGGGGAAGATATAATGGGTAGTACTGTTGTTTTGCCCAGTGGCTCCCCTGTGGGACGCGTGGATAACCTGGTTATTAATGAATCTACAAGGGAAATAGAGGGTTTCCATCTTAAGGGAAGTCAGACGGAAGAGAGTTGGTTTATTACCGCCAGTTGTATTATGGCTGTCAAAAAGGATTCCCTGGTGATTTCTTCGGAATGGCAGAAAACAAGTGTTCCTGTCGTCAAAAAAGATGGTGGAGATAAGCTGGGCGATGAGGCTCTAAAAAAAGAGGAGTTTTTTTCGAAAGAACGTATTACTGCTGACGGGTGGACTACAACCCCTATAAAGCCAGCGGGCAGACAGGCGGATAGACCGGTCCTGATCAGTGTTGATGCGGAAAAAACCGTTAATATGGGGAATCCTCTGCAACTTCAGGAAGAATATTCAAACGCAGGATCGATGATCGGTACAGAAACGGGATCCTTTTGGGAGGACGCCTTTGATACGGTTTTTACCAGTCCGGAGGGTGAAAAGGTGGAAGATACAAGTAATCCGGTAGGCTACGACACCAGGAATGGGTCTGGTGGGGATATGTCGTGTGCCGGTGAGGATGCTTGCGCCATCGAAATTGCCCCGGTCTCTGAGCCTGAATACCAGGATAACTTCTACTCATCCGACAGTTATTTCCGTGATTCAGATACTGCAGCTCCCATAGAGAATGAAAACCTGACCAAGCCGGTGGATGAGGTGCGGAAAGCAAGCCCGGCGGTGGCAAAGGAAATAAAAACAGTGCGGCATAAGTACGTGGTGGGAAAACTGGCGGGTGAAAATCTGCTGGATGGCAGCGGTCAGGTTATTATAGGTAAAAACAGCCCCATCACTGCGGATGTGGTGGAAAGGGCCGAGAAGGAAGGCAAACTGGCCGAACTTATAGTTCACATGGTTATACCGGGCATGGAAGAGTAGATTTATGGAATTAGCGCTAAATACAAAGGGCGTCGGGGAAAAAGAAGATTTGTTCAATCAACTGATCAACGAGGTCCTAGCCCGTCATCAGAACCCCGAGGACATATATGAAGTGGCGGCAATTCTTGAATCCATGGGCTGGAGCGATGACATGGCCTCCGATGTAGCTGGAAAGGAGGATATATTTGCTCTGGCAGCCGAGATCTGGGATATTATTCAATCCAAAATATTGTATGTCCCAACTGCCCAGGTGGAGAAGATAAGTCCCTTTCAATACATATTAATGGTGCTGAGGAGTTTTTTAAGAGGTACAATATTCGCATTACCCATGGCTGTATCTGTAGCTGCAATGCTGACCCTCAGGTACTCTCTCTGGTCTTATCAGTACTTGTCACTGGAAAATGCCACCAGCATAGCCATAGGCACTATACTAAGTTTCATGGCCGTCGGGGGATTTACCCAGGCCATAGCCCGCCGGGGTTTCATGTACATTGGGCAGGGACATTACTACATGGCCCGGAAGATAGCCTTTCATTTTGTAAGGATGGGTTATGCTGTCTGTTTGCTGGGGGCTCTTTCTTTCATGGTATTTAGCTCTGTTTTTTCTGTATACCCCTGGCGTATGACCATAATTATAATAGTTTACTTTTTATTTCTTAGCGCCATCTGGCTTTCAGTAACCGTTATGTATATGCTGCAAAAGGAAATGGCATTTACAGGCCTTATAATTGGCGGAATATTTACCGTGTTTGTTCTTTTTGACCTGATGGGGCTAAACATTATACTTTCCCAGGTAATAGCCCTGACACTGGTTTCACTAACAGGAATTATAGCTGCTTACTATTATTTTCTGCAGGCGGAAAGGAAAATGGAGACCGGAATAGCTCCGCCCATGCCCCGTATGTCCATTGTAGTTTATACCAGCATTCCCTATTTTTTGTATGGCTTTACGTATTTTACCTTTCTTTTTATTGACAGGATAGTAGCCTGGTCAACCAATAATGTTTTCATGCCTTACATCATATGGTTCAGGGGCGAATATGAACTGGGTCTGGATTTTGCTCTTATATCTCTGATTCTCCCCATGGGTCTGGTTGAGGTAGTGGTCAATGACATAATGTTAAACATTGAGGCAAACCAAAAGAATTTCATGGCGGAAGATAACCGGAGGTTGGGAGAGATGTACACCCGGATATATATAAAGAGACTGGCTTATACTGCGGTATTTTCCTTGCTAAATGCCTTCATACTCTATTTTGCGCTGAAAGCATATCTGGGTGAGAATTATTGGGAATTAAACATGATTTTTACACATCCCACAAGCCATTTTGTTTTTGCCTGGGCATTGCTTTCCTACGCCATAGTGGCAGTGGCTTTGATGAATGCCCTTATTCTTTTTTGCGTTTCCCAGCCTGAAATGGCATACCGACCCTTATTATACAGCCTTATGATAAATCTGTGCCTTGGTTTCGTACTCAGCCGCTGGATTGACTACAGTTGGGCGGTCATAGGGCTTGTGGTGGGGGCTTTGGTTTTTGCCGTTTTAACAACCAGGATGGTTTTGCGGGTTATGAAAAATCTTGATTATTATCTATATTCTGCTTCATAAGAGGTACTTTGTTTGTACTATGATTTTGAAAACCAGTTAATTAATTTATCCCGTTATGCTTTTTCTTTTGTTATCGTTTTTATTCTTTGGCCTGCAATTCTTTTTAAAGGTAGAGGAGAAAACGGGCTGGATACTTTTGTGTCACGATATGTGTTGATGGTATTTCTGATTATAGCTATTGTTTATGTGCTGGTTCTGATACGACTTTATGAACTGATTTCCCTGACCACCATTCTCGTTATTCTAAGCGTGCGATTTATTTCTGCCGGGAATGGAAAGGGGAATGTCAGGGAAATAACATCGCGATTCAGCACCATGTTTTATGATTGGCTGGATGGCCGCATCAGCCTTGCCGGAATGATAATGACCCGGTGGAACACGACGTTAAGTGCCTTCAGGAGGGCTATTTCAAGCATAACCAGCAGTTTTTCCTCCCTGGGAACGGCGCTGCTATTGACCTCTGTTTTCCTGTATTCTGGATACTTACGTTTTTACGATGCTGTGGTCCATGCGGCGCCGGGAATGTCGGATTCTTACGTTACCCTGGCCTGGGTGAAATATATTGAGAGAAAAATTCTATTTCATGACGGCATCTATCCCCAGGGATTTCATATTTACCTCTCGGTTATACATAAATTTGCCGCCAATGACCCTCTATATGCTCTGAAATACACCGGGCCGCTGAACAGTTTGTTTATAGTTCTTGGTTTGTATTTTGTGGTTTCAAAAATGACCGGGCGGGCCATTCCGGGGATAATCGCGGCATTTACTTATGGAGCGCTGGCCGCCTGGCTTCCCACCGAATGGATAAGACAGTCGGCCACCAACTCACAGGAATTTGCCATGGTGTTCCTGCTGCCGGCCCTTTACTATTCCTTAAACTACCTGCGGTTCTCCAGGAAACGGGATCTCTGGACGGCTGCGGCCGCCTTTGCCGTTATCGGTTGGGTACACACACTGATTTTTGTTTTTCTGGCTGTGGGTGTTTTTTTTATGAGCCTTGCTTACCTGGCCAGCCCCTCCAGGAGAAACCCCAGGCCTTTGTTGCATATCGTTCTTGCCGGGGTTGGGGCGGGACTGCTCTCGGTTGCCCCGGCAGCGTTGGGGTTGATCATGGGAAGGAGCTTTTTTGCATCGGCTGCGGATTTCGCCACAGCAAAAACTGTGGTGGGCTTTACTGCTATATCCCTGATTGACTGGGTGGCACTGGGAGGAATAGTGCTATTCTTTATCGTGGGTGTTTTTCTGCGGGCTCCCGGTAAGGATGTAATGATACCTTTTTTTATTCTGTCACTGGGTTTTTCATCCTTTGTTATGTATATGGTTCTGGGACCGTTAACCGGCAGCATCTTATTTGCCAGCCGTACTGGAATATTATGGAGCCTTCTGGTGCCCATGGGTATTGGGTTTGGATGGCACGCCCTCTGGCGCCTGGCGGAGGGAAAGAATAAAAGGCAGGTTGCGGAGTTAATTGTTGGTACTGCGCTGATTGGCTGCTGCCTGTTTTATTTCAGGCCGGAACCAGCCCAACCCTATAAGATGCAGTACGACAGCATGGTGGATCAATACCTTCGTATAAATCGTGAATTCAGGCCCACCCAATGGATGATCGTGTCCGCCGAGGAAGGTTATGCCCTTTCTCTTGGCCGGGGCTGGCACCTTATGCTGGGAGATTTTTTAGAGTGGTACAACCCGGAAAATAGAGTACTCTCCAGGGTGGTGGATGGAAAGACTGATGTTCTTTCGATAACTGATACATTCATATTCAGGGAAAAAAATATGTTTAGGGTAGATTTTAAAGAAATGGAATCAATAATGGACAGGAGACAAAGGGAGTACGCAATGCTGGATGTCTGGCTGGAAAAGTACAAAGCAGCCCACAGTAACGCCTCTATTTACTATGAAGACGATAATATACAGGTTATTAGAATTCACCAGCCCAAACCGAGAGAGGAAATTAATAAAGACATCTGGGGTAGGAAAAATGAAATTTGATTTTTTTAAAAAATTTTTTTCGTATGCTCCAAATGGGACCGAGCGGAAATTGTCCGGAGAGAAAAGGGAACAGCTTTATAATAAGGAAAGGCCGGAAGATTTCCGCTTTAGCATTGGTTCCTTTATGGGTTGCTTTGTTTTTTTAATAATTGTTTTAATGGTAAATATTCTAATTTTTATATTTTACAGGGTCTGGGAGTAGAAATTATTTCCGTTTACTGGAGGTAAACCTTGATTGACATTGGATATAATCTCTTAATGGCAATAAAGATGATTACTGTCTTTCTCCTTATTTATATTTTTATTCCATCCCAAATAATTAGATTTGGTAAAGAAAACAGCGGGTTTCTTGATAAATTTTTTATAAGCCTTACACATTCCACAATACTAACCATTATAATTGTTCATATTCTGGCTTTATTAAAGCTATATGAGACCTTTTCGCTGATTTTCTGTTTTTTTCTGTGGTATATACTACTGGCCTGGTACAGGGGCAAGTCACCGATGGCCGTTGCCGATGCCATGGGGATGAAACTGATTGTTAATCTGCTGGATATGTCTGAGGGCAGGTCGGGGTTTGGCAATGAGGTAAAAAATTTTTTCAGTACGTGGTTTGGAAAGTTTCGCGGTGATACCGTCAGGATAATCAGAAAGTTCCTGACCGAACCCTTCACAGGATTACTGCCGGTTGGCGTACTTGCGGCTTCGGCCTATATAAGATTTAATCATTCTATTAACCATGCGGCCTTTTCCGTATCAGACACTTACGGTCATCTGGCATGGGTAAAGTTTTTGGGAGGCAACCAGATTTATCATGACGGGATTTATTCGCATGGTTATCACGCCGTTATTTCCGCCATGGCCAAACTGCTTTTCATCGATCCCTACTGGTTAATCAGGTTTACAGGGCCTCTTGGTGGAGTGCTGCTGGTATTGTCGGTGTATTACTTTGCTTTGAGGATAACCCGAAGTTATGTGGCAAGTTTAATTGCCATGGTTGTATACGGATTGGTAACCAGCCCGGACTTTCCCAGCCTTGTGGCCCGTCAGACAGCCGCCATGCCGCAAGAGTATTCGGCGGTTTTCATGCTGCCGGGCATCTATTTCCTATGGTTGTATTATAGGTATGGTAATATGAATTACCTTCTACTGCACGCCGAGGTCTTGGCCATTACAATAATGGTACACCCCTTTGGCACCGTTTATTATGTGATATGGTCGGCTGTATTGTCGGCTACTGTGCTGTTGTTTAAAATTGCAGGGCCTGGAAAAATTGTCCGGATGGCGGTTATTGACTTTTTTTCCGGTGTAATCTCCCTGGCTCCCTTTGGGATAGCCTTACTTCTAGGAAAAGAGTTTTTCAAGGCATCAGCCGAGTATATTATAGGGCAGGGTGCTATAGCCGGGAATAATTCGATAATTACCATGGAAAGCATTATTGGTAAAATTTTTACCAATAATGCTTTTATCGATGTAACAGTGCCAGTGGTAATGATTCTCATAATAAGTCTGCCGCTAATAAAAGAAAGGAACTGGTCTGCTCTGTCGGTTACTGTTTCTTGCTGTTCAGTGATAATGTACTTATTTTATCGGGCGCTTGATTTTAACTTGCCTAAATTGATGGACCCGCCCCGGACCGGGGTCTTTCTGACCCCCATGTATTCGGTACTGTACGCCAGTGGTTTTTATGCCATTGAAAGGGCCATACGGGGTCTACAGGCATCATGGCTTTTAAAACTCAAAGTAGTTTTTATACATATTCTTTCATTGGTTGTATGTCTGTCGGTAGTCTTTTTTTATCCACCGGCGTTAACAAAGGCTGAGTTATGTGAATATGACGCGGCGGCCGAAAATTACCTTGTTATAAAAAACAAATATCCTGTTCTCGACTGGACAATTGTAGGCCCCGCCGAGCAATTCGAGCAGGTTGTGGGTATTGGCTGGCACTACGACATACTTAGATTTGTACAAAGGTTTAACCTTGAGCAGGCTATGGACCCAGACTTCGATATTCCCATACCTACACATCATATTTTCTTCTACACTGAAAAAAGGCCCCTTAATTTTGGCAGGGAGGTTACCAGTGCCGATGCGGAAAAAGACCTGGATCCTGAAGGGGATGACCCTTTTTTGCAGTATTATCGTACGTCAGGCCAGCGAGCGATACTTGAGGCCAAGGCCATCAGGTGGGTTGAAGCCTATAGTAGGTCACACCGTGACGTAACTGTTTTTTATGAAGATGATAACCTTAAAATTTACCACATTTACAACAAACTCAAAAATGATACTTCAAATGATTCCGGGGTTAACAGATGAACAGAGTTTTATTAACCGACGCTCAACAAAGAAAAACTCTGGCGGCCGTGAGGTCGTTGGGGAAAAAGGGCTTGCAGGTGCATGTCACTGAGGAGACCCGCTTTGCCACGGCCAGATTTTCCAGATACTGCAGTGGTGGCCTGGTTTCTCCAAATCCCGGCCGGAAGCCAGAGGAGTTTTACCTGTGGCTGAAAGAGAAACTTGGGAAAAACAGATATGATTTGCTTTATCCCATGGATGACGGGGTCATGGAAGTGGTGATGAGACACCGGGAGGAGTTTGAAAAGCTGTGTCGGATTCCGATTCCCGATCTTGACTCCTACCTTGTGGCTTCTGACAAGGCCCGTTCCACCATGGCGGCAATGGAGGCCGGACTGGAATGTCCCTGGACAGTAATGGTCAGGGATATAGGTGAGTTGTCCAGACTGGCACAGGATCTGAGCTTTCCCTTGGTTATAAAGCCCAGAAAAAATTCCGGATCCAGGGGGATAGTAGTGGTCTGGAGGAAGGAAGATCTGGTGGGGCTATATCTAAACGTTCATAAGAACTTTCCGTTTCCAATACTGCAGGAATATATCAGTCCCGGTGAAAAATATGACGTCTGCCTGCTGTATAACCGATCGTCGCAGGTTAAGGCTTCTTTCGTACAGAAAGAGATCAGGTTTTTCCCCCTGGAAAGGGGACCCAGCACCGTTCAGGAAAGTGTGTGGCGGCCGGATTTGGTGGAGAAGGCGATAAAGCTGATGAAAAAGCTCAATTGGTACGGAGTTGCCGAGGTGGAGTTTATGGTTGACTCCAGAGACGGCAGGGTTAGATTTATGGAGATTAACCCAAGGTTTTGGGGATCACTGCAGATGTCCATACTGGCGGGGGTTGATTTTCCCTGGCTGCTTTACCGACTGGCGGTGGAGGGAGATATCGAAGAGGTCACAGATTATACTACTGGGATAAAATGCCGGTGGCTGCTGCCTGGAGACATTTTGAACTTCCTATACAACAGGGACAGGTTTAAAAGTGACCCACCCTTTTTCAGTACCAGTAAATCCGGAATTCATGACGATATTATTTCAATTGATGATCCATTTCCGGTGGTCGGTTTTTTCCTGGCGTGCTTGCGTTACATTCCGGACCGGAACATGTGGAAGTTTTTTTTTCACCGTTAGGTGGCTGTTTGGTGAAATGGAGGGGTTGTCCTGAATAATGCTCTTACCGTAGATGTGGAGGACTGGTATCACGCCCATGATCTGAATATGGATATAGACTGCTGGAATAGTCTGGAAGACAGGGTGGTATATAGTACCGATTTATTATTGGATTTATTTGATAAGTATAAAACAAAGGCTACATTCTTTGTTCTCGGCTGCGTTGCCGAAAAGCATCCGGACCTGGTTAGAAAGATAGCCGCCGGCGGACATGAAATAGGCTCTCACGGTTACTGGCACAGGATGGTTTGCCGGCAGACAAGAGAGGATTTTCGTGATGATCTGCTTTCTTCAAAACTGCTGCTGGAAGATCTGACGGGAAAGGAAGTTAATTTATACAGGGCACCCTCATGGTCCATATCCGGTGACAGCCTGTGGGCGCTGGAGATACTTGAAGAAGAGGGTTTTATTTGTGATTCCAGCGTTCAGCCTTTTAAAACGCCACTTTACGGTATTAGCGGGTCTCCGGTGATTCCTTTTCATCCAGTCATAGGCGGCAGGAGGCTAAAATTGGTGGAATTTCCCCCCACAGTGCTGACGGTGGGTAAAATCCGTGTTCCTTTTGCAGGGGGGCTTTATTTTAGGGCTTTACCTTTGTGGTTAATTGTTCAGGCACTGAAAAGAGTGAATAAAACGAGGCCAGGGATGATATACGTTCATCCCTGGGAGACAGATAGCGGACAGCCCAGGATATCAGTTTCGGCAATTATAAAAATTACTCACTATCTAAATCTGAAAAAAAATCTGGATAAGCTTGAGAGAATTCTGGGGTATTCTAATTTTGTTACCCTTGGCAATCTTATAAGAGGCGGGGTCTTTCCATCATTTAAGGTGATATAAAAGTGCGGGGTGAAACCTTTGTGGAATCCTTCTGAGGAATTGGATGTCTTTAAAATGGCCTTACTATCCAGTAGTTTTTATGGCGACATTGATATTTCCAGCCAGGATTTTCTTGATTGGCAGTATCTTCAGAACCCAGGGGGAGAGGTAATAGGGTATGTTGCCGAGGATAGCGAAAGAATTGTCGGACAATATCTGGTAATACCAATAAACCTTTGTTATAAAGGAACCCCTATGAAGGGGTCGCTCTCCCTGAATACACTTACGCATCCGGAGTACTCCGGTCAGGGAATATTCACCTCCCTGGCAAGGCTTACCTATTCCAAATGCGCTCAAAAGGGAGTGGTGATGACCTACGGTTTCCCCAATCCCAATTCGTATCATGGTTTTGTAAAAAAACTGGGTTTTACTGATATAGGTTCTGTTCCTCTGCTGATCAGTCCAATAAATATTGAAACTTTACTCAGGTTTAAACTGGGTTCAAAATCAGCCGCCAGACTTATGGGATATATTATTTCCCCTGTCAGGAGATTGCTTCAGCCCCGCGCCGATACGTACGGAAAAGGGATGGTTGTTAAAGAGGTGTGTGAATTCGGAGATGGATATGGCCGATTCTGGCAATCCGTTAAAGATAATTACACATTAATGGTTAACAGAACTCCTGAATACATGAACTGGAGATATTTCAGTATACCCCGGAGAAATTACAAAGTATTTATAGTCCTTGACGGGGATAAGGTAATCAGCTACATAGCTATCAGGATTACGGAATTTGGTGGAGTAAGTACCGGGCTGATTGTGGATTTTATTACCCATCGGTCGCAGCAGGGGAAACTGGCGGGATGCAGGCTGGTGAAAACCGCCATGAATTATTTCCGCAGCCAAAAGGCTGACATGGCTGGATGTTTAATGCTGGGGCATACACTGGAATTCAGTGTTTTAAAGGAGATGGGCTTTTGGGTATGTCCGCGGAGACTAATGCCTCAGGACTTTCCGGTTATTGTAAAAGTCCACGTGGATGTCGAAAATAATAAAAAGGAAGCTTTTTATTCCTTATGTGGCTGGTTTATAACCATGGGGGATTACGATGTGGGTTGATAAAAAATTTTTGGGTGGTGGTTCCAATGTCCAGAGTTCTGCTATTAAACCCGCCAGGTAAACAGTTGTTTTTACGAGACCAGTATTGCAGTTCAGTATCGAAAGCCAACTATTACTGGCCTCCGGTGGATTTGCTGATGCAAAGCGGCATTATTTCCGGGGAACATGAAGTTACCGTGCTTGACGCCATTATTGAAAAAATACCCGAGGATGACTGTCTTGCCCGGATTGGTGATCTGAATCCCCAGTGTACGGTTTTCGTAACCGGGATAGCCTCCTGGGTGGAGGATATTAAATTTGCGGAGAAGATAAAAGAACATACCGGGTGCCTTTTAATAGCCTCGGGAGGGCTGTTGCTAAATAAATTCAGGACGGTAATGGAGAGGTTTGATTTTATCGATGCCATATTGATGGATTATACCTCCCAGGCAGTAGTTGATTATATTAATGGGGATTATGCCCAACTCCATGACATTTGCTACCGCCGCGGAAGTGAAATAATAATGGCGCCGGCCAGCGATTTAAAAGAGTTTAGTATTCCCGTTCCCCGGCATGATCTCTTCCCTCTCAATAAATACAGGCTTCCCCATGGAAGGTACAGGCCTTTAAGCTCGGTGCTAACCAATTTTGGCTGCCCCTTTCAGTGTGGCTTTTGCATAGCGGAACAACTCAGATTTAAATACAGGCCTGTGGAGAATGTCATCCCCGAACTGGATAAACTTGTGTCCATGGGGGTTAGGGAGATATTTTTTAAGGATTTCACCTTTGGTATTCCCAGGGAAACATCCCGGAGATTGTGCGAGGAAATAATATCAAGGTGGCCAAAGCTATCCTGGATATGTTCGTCCAGGGTCAACACGCTGGATGGGGATATGCTGAGATTAATGAAAAAAGCGGGCTGCCATACCATTCAGTTCGGGGTGGAAAGCGGCAACCAGGAGATACTTGATGGAAACAACAAAAAAATTACCTTGGAACAGGTTACCGAAACTTTCTCATTATGCCGGAGCCTTGGGATAAAAACCCTTGCTCATTTTATACTGGGGCTGCCCGGTGAGACTGAGGAGTCCCTGATGGAGACCATAAAGCTGGCCCGCAGTATAGACTGTGACTATGCGTCTTTCAATTTGGCCACCCCTTCGCCTGGAACCACCCTGCGGGAGCGATGCCTTGAAAATAACTGGCTGGCCAGTGACCAGGAGGAGTATGACAGCTCCCGTGGTTACCCGGTAATAGAAACTCCGCTGCTGTCGGGTGAGAAGCTCTGGAAAGCAAGAAATTATGCTCTGAGAAGTTTTTACATGCGCCCCTCTTATATCGGGAAAAAGCTTTTAGGAATAAGATCGCTGTCCGATTTAACGGTTTTGTGCAGGGAAGGACTATCCTTGCTTGGTTCTATCAGGGGATGATGATTGGGCGGAAGAAATTGAGCAGTATTTTTAATACGATTAAAGATAATGGCAATATGAACTCTGCCATGGGCGGGATCGTGTTGATCAACCTGATCCTGGCCTTTACGGTCCTGTGCAGAGATATCTTCCTGGCTTCTTATCTGGGCACCTCCTCCCAGGCGGACGCTTTTTTGCTGGCATATTTTTTCCCTGATACGGTCGGTAACCTTTTGTTGGCAGGGGCGCTGGGAGTTGCAGCGGTGCCGGTGTTTTCCAGGCTGTACCTGACAAATGATACTTACCGCCTTAATAAGGCTATAACGTACGTCACCATATATTTTATATTTTTCTCGCTTTTTATAATGGTTATTGCTTTTATTGCCAGGGAGAGCATTGTACAGCTTCTGGGATCCGGGCTCGGAGAAGAAAGCAAGGCTTTGTGCGTCAGGCTGCTTATAATAATGCTGCCAACTATTATAATATTTCCCATTATCTTAATTGGGATATCTGTTTTGCAGGTTTACGAAAGATTTTATATTCCGGCATCAGTGACAGTGCTTTTCAACCTGGTATTTTTGGGAGGCATATTATACGCTTATTTGATGACAATGCCCCTGCAAAAAGGCGTTTACCT